>RCMY010000503.1_pt1 | contig 36615 bp, 33 predicted proteins | sample 2041341 | NCBI WGS metagenome assembly RCMY01 (sample SAMN09708234, study PRJNA481090) | Marine sediment metagenome, whole genome shotgun sequencing project. | reverse complement strand
CTCGGTCTTGCGTGGGTTGATCAGCACACCGACGTCGACGCCGTCATGGCGGTCGATCGCCACGCCCGCGCGACGCGCAGAGTCCGCAACGAAGTTGAAGGGCACCCCGAGCGGCGTCGCGAGCTCCGTGCGGGCGTACTCGCGGCGCAGGTCCGCGTCCTTGACCTGCCCGAGCAACGCGATGCCTGCCTTCAGCGCCGCGACCCGACCCGTCTCGGTCGCGAGGTCCTGCTCGAAGAGCCGACGTCGGATGAGGAAGGGCACGATCGCGAGCGCGTTCGTCACGCCCTCAACGACGGCCTCGACGCCCTGCTGGCGGACGAGGTCGGCGGGATCGGTCCTGTCCGGAAGCTCCAGGACGCGCAGGTCGAGGTCGAACGCCTGCGCGGCCTCCCAGGCGCGCTCCGCGGCCTTGCTGCCTGCCTCGTCGCCGTCGAACGCCAGCACGACCTTGTCGGCGTAGCGGCTGAGGACGCGGAGGTGCTCGGGGCCGACGGAGGTCCCGCACGTCGCGACGGAGTTCTCGTAGCCGGCCTGGTGCAGGGCCATGACGTCGGTGTAGCCCTCACAGACGAGGACGGTCCCCTCTCGCGACATCGGGGCACGGGCGAGGTGCAGCCCGTAGAGGACCTGCGTCTTGACGTAGAGCGGCGTCTCGATCGTGTTGAGGTACTTCGGCGGGTCGAAGTCGCCGTAGTCGACGCCCGGCACCACCCGTCCCCCGAAGCCCAGCAGGTCCCCCGTCGCGGATCGGATCGGGAACAGCAGGCGCCCGCGGAACCGGTCGCGCAGGCCGCCGCGGTTGTTCTGCGCCGACAGGCCGACCTTGAGCAGCTCCGCCTGACCGGCGCCCCCGGACTGGAGCTTCCGGGACAGCTGCTCCCAGTCGTTCGGCGCCCAGCCGAGCTCGAACCGCTCAGCGTCCTCGCGATCGAAGCCGCGCGCCTTCAGGTAGTCGCGCGCGTCCTGCCCGGGCTCGGACATCAGCTGCTGACGGTAGAAGGCGCAGGCCTCCTCGTTGAGCGCCACGAGGTTGGACCGCTCCCCCAGCGCACGCTTCTGTCCGGTCGACATCGCCTCGTAGGTGAGCTGGTGGCCGGTCCTGCGCGCCACCAGCTCGACGGCCTCGTTGAAGCTCAGCCCCTCGACCGCCATGACGAAGTCGAAGACGTCGCCGCTGACGTCGCAGCCGAAGCACTTGTAGCCGAAGCCGTGGCGGACGCCGAAGGACGGCGTCTTCTCGTTGTGGAACGGACAGAGCCCCTTCCAGCGTGAGCCGGCCTTCTTGAGGGTCGTGTACTGACCGACGATCTCGACGATGTCGGCGTTCTGGCGCAGCAGGTCGATGTCCGCCCGTGCGATGCGCCCGGCCACAGCCGTCCTCCTCGGTCAGCGTCGCTCAGACGACGACGTTCGCAGCGTCCCAGTCCGGGTCGAGCTGCACGAGGAACTCCGCGATGCGCACGACCTCGTTGGTCTCGCCGATCTCGTGCGCGGCGTGCTGGAGGCGTGCGAGGCACTGGAGGAAGCCACGGTTGGTCGGGTGCGACCAGCGGCAGTAGCCGGTTCCGCCCCAGCCGTTGGCGCGCAGGGCATCAAGGCCCCGGTGGTAGCCCACACGGGCGTAGGCATAGCGCTCGATCGGGTCTCGGCCGCGCGCGGCGAGCTCGGCCCAGCCGTCGAGGAAGAGCGGGTCGCTGGCGACGAGGCCAGCGACGGCGTCGCGGTCATCGGCGGCGACCGCAGCCGCGAGACGCGGGCCCTGGTCACCACGCGGGGCGGGCAACACGACGTCGCGGCGGTCAGCCATGGGAAGCTCGGGCACGGTCTAGTCCTCGGTGGTTCTGGTTCGGCAGCGAACCTACGTCAGCACAGCGACACGGGCCCATCCGATCTGCGTGACCTAGCCTCATCCGGAGGGAACGAAGCCGAGGGGTCGCATCGATGAGCCATGTCCATGTGTCACGTGACGGCGACGACGTCGCGGTCATCACGCTCGACCGGGCCGAGCGTCTCAACGCCATGGCGTTCGACGTCATGGTCCCCTTCGTCGAAGCGCTCGAAGAGGTCCGACGCGACAACTCCGTGCGCGCGGTCGTCGTCACCGGGGCCAACGGGGCCTTCTGTTCCGGGGCGGACCTGACCAACCCCGGACGGCCACCCGAGACCGAGGGTCTTCGGCTGTCCGGGATCGCGCAGCGCTCGATGGAGACCCTCGAGCGGGTCGTCACGACGATGCGGCACATGCGCCAGCCCGTGATCGCTGCGGTCGACGGTGCGGCGATCGGCGGCGGGTTCTGCCTCGCGCTGGCCGCCGACATCCGCGTGGCCTCTCCGCGCGCCTACTTCCGGGCAGCCGGGATCAACAACGGCCTGACCGCGAACGAGCTCGGGATCAGCTTCCTGCTCCCCCGCGCCGTGGGCACCTCACGCTCCTTCGACATCCTGCTGACCGGCCGCGACGTCGACGCCACCGAGGCCGAGCGCATCGGCCTGGTCTCGCTGATCGCCGAGGACGCCCTCGCCGCCGCGATCGAGCGCGCCCGGATGATCACGCGTCACTCCCAGATCGGCGTCGAGCTGACCAAGCGCATGGCCTGGGCGGGCCTGGAGTCCACGAGCCTGAGCAACACGATCGACGCCGAGGGCACGGCCCAGCTCTACGTCCGCGTCACCACGAAGAACTTCGAGGAAGCCATCGCCGCCCGCGCCGAGGGCCGCACCCCGGAGTTCAGGGACTGAGCGTCACACGCCCCGCGGGAGGTCGGCCTCGCGCCAGCCGAGGCGGTCGACGGCCTGCTTGAGCAGGAAGCGGTCGGTCATGCCCGAGACGTAGTGGACTGCGGCCTCGACCGCTTCGAGCGATCCGGGGACCGTGGAGGGACCCGTGGCGTTGGGGCGGTCCTCCGGGCGGTCGATGTAGGACTCGACGACGCCCCGAACGACGCGGCCGACCTTCTCGGCCTGCACGAGCGACGCGGGGCGCATGTAGATGTTGGCGAAGTTGAACCGACGGAACGCGGCCAGCGCCTCGGCCTCGGTGCGGCGCATGCCGACCTGGCCGGTCTCGATGATCGTCTCGGTCATGGCGCGGATGAAGCCACCGAGCTGCCCGGACTTGTCGGTGCCGATGACGTCGGCGACGTCGGACGGCAGGTCGGCGGCGGTGACGATGCCGGCTCGGACCGCGTCCTGCCAGTCATGGCAGACGTAGGCGATCCGGTCCGCCCAGGCGACGACCTCGGCCTCCGGCGTCGCCGGCGCCGGACGTTTCCACGAGTGGTTGCGGACGGCGTCGAGCGTCTCCCAGCACAGGTTCAGCGGGGTGAGGGTGACGTCGGCCCCGTAGACCGCATGGTCGTAGCCGCGGTCGAGGAAGTCGCCCAGCGCGTCCTCGGACGCGTGCCCGCCGGGGCCGTGACCGCAGTCGTGGCCGAGCGCGGCAGCCGTCGTGAGCGCCTCGTTGAGCCGCGTCCCCCGCGCGATCGACACCGCGACCTGCGCGACCTCGATCGCGTGGGTGAGCCGGGTTCGGAGATGGTCGTCCTCCGGTGCGACGAAGACCTGGCACTTCCCGGCGAGCCGACGGAACGGCGCGGAGTGCTGGATCCGGTCCAGGTCGCGCTCGAAGCAGGTCCGGATCGCGTCCGGCTCCTCGAGCCGCTCGCGCGAGCCGGCGCCCTCGGCACGGGTGGCGCCGGGCGCCATCCACGCGTCCTGGGCGGCCTCACGGGCCAGCCGGTCGCTCGGCGGGACGGCGCCGACCGACAACCCGGCGTGGGCATGCACGACGCCGTCGACCTCGGTCCCTCGGGTCACGGCCGGTGGGCCGCCCAGCTCGGTCGGCGGGTCGGTCTCGGTGTGGGTCATCTCATCTCCTGCGTGCCGGACACAACGTACGCAGCGGTGTGACACGCGACTCGGCTTGCCCCGGTGCCAGGCGTGCCGACGGGTCCCGTGGTTCGACCCTCATCGGAATCGCCGTGGGCCCGTCTCCACACCCTGATGTCGTCACCGCGCCGACCCTCGACCGCGTCGTGGTCGTCGGGTCGTGTGGCCTCGCTGCGCTCGCGTTCACGCTCGCGCTCGCGACCCGCGCCCAGCTGCCCGACATGGCCGTGGCCTTGCCGGTCGTGTCGGCGGCGGCCATCTCCGCGGGCATCGTGGCCGGCTACCTGCTCCACGCCCGCGCCGCCGCCATCGATGATCCATCCCTGCGCTGGGCTGCCGACGGCTTCTCGCTCGCGACCTTCGCGATGTTCGTCCAGATCCTCGGCCACCCGTCCATCGCGCCGGGCGGGGGGATCCTCCGGACGACCTCGACCGGCACCGCCGCGCTCTACGTCGTGTGGCACGTCGTGATCCCGGCGGCGTCGATCATCGGGAACGGCCGGCACGCCCGCGATCCGCGTCTCCGCGGCGCCGTCCTCTCCACGAGCGTCCTGGTCACCCTCGCGGTCGCCTGGGGACCGACGCCGCTCCCGGTGCTCGTCGGGGCCGACGGCCGCTACACCCCCCTGCTGCTCGGATCGCTGGCTGTCACGACCGTCTTCTCCGCCGTGGCGGTGCACTCATGGAGGACCGGCAGGCGGGTCACCTCGTGGACGCACGCGTGGGTGGCCGCCAGCCTGAACCTCGGGCTCTGGGACGTCGCCCTGCACACCTTCGCCCAGTCGCGCTTCACGGTGCTCTGGTGGGCGAGCCTGTCGATGCGTCTCGCGCAGTTCGTGGTGCTCGCCGCTGGCGTCCTCATCGGGTTCGTGCAGATGTACCGCCGCGTGGTGACGCTGACGGAAGAGCTCGAGGCCAGCAACGAGCAGATGCACCGGACGCAGGATGAGCTGCGTGAGTTCACCCAGCTCATCGCTCACGACCTGAGGACACCGCTGACGGTGGCCATGGGATCGGTGCTGACCGTCGAGTCGTTCGCGTCCGTCGACGAACGGCTCGCCCTGCTGCTGCAACGTGCGAACACGAACCACACCCGGATGCAGCGACTGCTCGAGGAGCTCACCGAGCACGCAGATCCCGTACGCCTTGCGCGTCCCCACGTCGACGTCGACCTGCACCGGGTCGCGACGGCGTTGGCCGATGACCACGACGACGCCCAGATCATCGTCGGGGCGCTCCCCGTCGTGCGTGGCGACGCGCACGGACTCGACAAGATCCTCACGAACCTCATCGGCAACGCCGTGAAGTACGCGGACGCGGGCCATGCCCCGATCATCCGGCTGGAGTCAGGTGGCGATGATCACGACGTCTGGATCGACGTCGTCGACGACGGCCACGGGATCGCGCCCCAGGACGTCGAGCGGATCTTCGGGGCGGGCCAGCGGGGGTCCGACGTCCGCGGCGACCAGCACGGCTCCGGGCTCGGGCTCGCGATCTGTCGTCGGGTCGCCCTCGAGCACGGCGGGCGACTCGATCTGGTCGCCAACACGCCTGGTGGGTGCACGTTCCGGCTGACGCTCCCCCGCGGCGCGACCCGCGACGTTGGCGGTGAACACAGCGGTCCGTAGTCTGCGCCGCATGCCACTCGTCGCCCACTCCACCCTCCCGAGCTTCGCGAAGCTCCGCGACTCAGGCGTGTCCGTCCTCTCGCAGGAGGAAGCGCGCCACCAGGACATCCGCGAGCTGCACGTCGGCCTGCTGAACATGATGCCGGACGCTGCGCTCGAGGTGACCGAGCGGCAGTTCATGCGGTTGGTCGGAGGCGCCAACTCCATCGTGCAGGTGCACGTGCATCCGTTCACGATCCCGGGACAGCCGCGTGGCGCCAAGGCACAGGCACACATCGACGCGCACTACGAGGACTTCGCCGACCTGCAGCGCGACGGGCTCGACGCCCTCATCGTCACCGGCGCGAACCCGGCCACCGACGTGCTCTCCGAGGAGTCGTTCTGGGAGCCGCTCGGCGACGTCATGGCCTGGGCTGACCAGCACGTGACGTCGACGCTCTGCTCGTGCCTCGCCTCGCACGCGCTGATCCAACGGTTCCACGGGCTCGAGCGGCGCCGGATGGAGAGCAAGCGGTGGGGCGTCTTCCAGCACCAGCTGAGCGAGCCGACGCACCCGCTGGTCACGGACATCAACACCCGGTTCGACGCCCCCCACTCGCGCTGGAACACGATCGCCCCACAGTCCCTGCGTGCCGTCGGGCTGCGCGTGCTGGTGGAGACGATCGACGGCGGCTTCCACGTGGCCACCTCACCCGACGGGTTCCGGCGCATCTACTTCCAGGGTCACCCCGAGTACGACGCGATCAGCCTCCTCAAGGAGTACCAGCGCGAGCTTCGCCGCTACCTCGACGGCGAGCTCGTCGGCTCGCCTCCCTATCCGCGCAACTACCTCCCCGACGCTGCGGCCAAGCGGATCACCGCCCACGTCGAGGAGGCTCTGGCGGCGCGGGCTGCGGGCGCCCCGATCCCGAGGTTCCCCGAGGCCGAGCTGGTCGCCCAGCTCGACAACACCTGGCGCGACACGGGCCGGGCGCTCTTCAGCAACTGGCTGGGGCTCGTCTACCGCCTCACCAACCACGAACGTGGCGTCACCTTCATGGACGGCGTCGACCCGAGCGACCCGCTCGGCCTGAACAACTGACAAGGATCTGGACATGCGCGACGAGACCCTGGCGATCCACGCGGGATACAGCCCCGACCCGACCACGAAGGCAACCGCGGTCCCGATCTACCAGACGGTCGCGTACGAGTTCGACAACGCCCAGCACGGCGCCGACCTCTTCAACCTCGCCGTGCCCGGCAACATCTACACCCGGATCATGAACCCGACGCAGAACGTGCTCGAGGAGCGGCTCGCCGCGCTCGAGGGCGGCGTCGCCGCGCTGTGCACCGCGTCCGGGTCCGCCGCCATCACCTACGCGATCCTGACGATCGCGAAGGTGGGCAACAACATCGTGACCGTCCCACAGGTCTACGGCGGCACGTACACGCTGCTGCGCCACATGCTCCCCGACCTGGGCATCGAAGGCCGCTTCGCGGACGACGACAGCGTCGAGGCGCTCGAGGCGAAGATCGACGACAAGACCGCCGCGATCTTCCTCGAGTCCATCGGCAACCCGGCGGGCAACATCCCGGACCTCGAGGCGATCGCCGAGATGGCGCACCGCCACGGCGTCCCGGTCATCGTCGACAACACCGTCGCGACCCCCAGCCTCATGAAGCCGCTCGCGTGGGGCGCGGACATCGTCGTGCACTCGCTCACGAAGTACATCGGCGGCCACGGCACGACCCTCGGCGGGGTCATCGTCGACGGCGGCACCTTCCCCTGGGCCGACCACGCCGATCGCTTCCCGATGCTGTCGACGCCGGAGCCGGCCTACCACGGGGTTGTCTACACCGAGGCGCTCGGAGCCGCGGCCTTCATCGGTCGCGCGCGGACGGTGGCGCTGCGCAACACGGGCGCCGCGATCTCGCCGATGAACGCCTGGCAGATCCTGCAGGGCATCCAGACCCTGTCGCTGCGGATGGAGCGACACGTCGAGAACGCCATCGCGGTCGCGACGTTCCTCGAGGGCCACCCCGCCGTCGAGTGGGTCGAGTACGGCGGCCTCGAGTCGTCGTCCCAGCACGCGATGGCGAAGAAGTACACCAACGGCACGCCCTCCGGTCTCCTGTCGTTCGGGATCACCGGTGGCTTCGACGCCGGCGTGAAGTTCTACGACGCGCTGGAGCTGTTCACCCGTCTGGTCAACATCGGCGACACGAAGTCGCTCGCGGCACACCCCGCGTCGACCACGCACCGGCAGCTCACCGACGAGGAGCTCGAGAACGCGAAGGTCACGCCCGACATGCTCCGCCTCTGCGTCGGCATCGAGCACATCGATGACATCCTCGCCGACCTCCAGCAGGCGCTCGCGGCCAGCCGCAGCTGACGATCCAGACACGACCCGGCGCCGGACCCTCGGCGCCGGGTTGCTTGCGTCATGCAACTATTGTGATGGTCGCGATAGTCTCCGCGACGACGTCGAGACGAGGGGTCATGACGTGGAGTCGATCGTCCGGGCAGCCAGCTGGCTGAAGCCGTATCGCACGCGCGTTTCCGCCGCGCTGTTCATCGGGCTGCTGGTCGTGTCGGTGAACGTCCTGGTGCCGCTGCAGACCCAGCGGGTCATCGACGACGGCATCAACGCCGGAGATCGCGGGGTCGTGCTGACGACCGTGCTGCGGCTGGTCCTGCTCGTCATCGGCGCGCTCAGCCTGCAGCTCGCCGCGACCCTGATCTCGGTGCGCGTCGCGTTTCGGTTCGCGCGCGACGTCCGACGCGACCTGCACGACCAGATCCAGCGGCTGTCGTTCCGCAACCTCGACGAGCTCACGACCGGCGGGCTCATCGTTCGCCTCACCACCGACGTCGGACAGCTGCAGCAGCTCGTGATGTTCAGCCTCGGCTTCCTCGTGCAGGCCCCGCTGGTGCTCGTGGGCGCGCTCATCGGGATGCTCACGATCCGTCCCGATCTCGCCACGGTCCTGCTCGTGATCGTCCCCGTCGTGATCTCGATGACGCTGGTGATCACCATCCGCGGCCGCAAGATGTTCGAGGAGGTCCAGGAGCGGATGGACCGGCTCAACGCGGTGCTCCGCGAGAACCTCGCGGGCGCCCGGGTCGTCAAGGCGTTCGTCCGCGCCGACCAGGAGGCCGATCGCTTCGCGGTCGTCAACCACGACGTCGCGGAGCGCGCCACGGACGTCAACCAGCTGCTCGCGCTCCTCGCTCCGTCGCTCATGGGGATCATCAACCTCGGAACGGTCGCGGTCATCTGGTTCGGCGGCGGCCAGGTCATCGACCAGCGGTTGCTCTCGGGCGAGTTCATCGCCTTCATCAACTACCTCGCGATGGCATCGATGCCGCTGATGATCTTCGCGTTCGTCCAGCCCCTCCTCGCCGCAGGCGCCGCCTCGGCCAACCGGATCATCCAGATCATCGACGCGATCCCGGCCGTGACTCCCCCGTCAGACCCGCACCACGTGACGGTCGACGAGCTCCACGGCGACATCCGGTTCGAGGGCGTCGGGTTCGCGTACTCCACCGGCGAGGACGTCCTCCACGACGTCGACCTGCACATCCCCGCCGGCGAGACGGTCGCCGTGCTCGGCGCCACCGGCGCCGGCAAGACGACGCTCGTCAACCTCATCGCCCGCTTCCACGACCCGACGCGCGGCCGCGTGCTGCTCGACGGACACGACCTGCGCGACCTCCCCCGCGACGTGGTGCATCGCGCCGTCTCGGTGTCGCTGCAGCAGGCGCTCCTGTTCTCGGGGACCATCGCGGAGAACCTGCGCTGGGGCGACGCCGACGCCGACCTCGAGCGTCTCGTCGCCGCGGCCGACGCCGCCGCCGCGGACGAGTTCGTCCAGCTCCTCGAGGACGGCTACGACTCGCGGGTCGAGCAGAACGGCCAGAACCTTTCCGGCGGGCAGCGCCAGCGCCTCGCGATCGCGCGAGCGGTCATCGCCGACGCCCCGGTGCTGGTGCTCGACGACTCGACGTCAGCCGTCGACGTCACGACTGAGGCGCGGATCCAGGACGCGCTCACCGAACGTCGTGCGGGGCGCACCACGATCCTGGTCGCGCAGCGCGTGTCGACGGCGCTCGCCGCCGACCGGATCGTCCTGCTCGCCGACGGCACCGTCGCCGGCTGCGGAACCCACGACGAGCTCCTCGCTTCGAGCGCGCTCTATCGCGAGATCCTCGTGTCACAGCTCGGCGAAGCGGCGGTGCGCGCATGAGCGACACCGCCGAGAAGGTCGACGACGTCGCTCCCGACAACCGCCTGGCGACCTCGGGGCCGGCCCCGCCCGGGATGACCTCGAAGCAGCGCAAGCTGCTGGGACCGTCGTTCAAGCGGCTGATCCGACGCCTCGACCCGCACCGCGGCAGCCTCCGCCTCGTCGGGTTCCTCGTGGTGGCGAACGCCCTCCTGACCATGATCGGGCCCTACCTCCTCGCCGTGACGATCGACGACTTCATCGCCGTCGGCGACCGCGACGGGCTCGCGACGATGGCGATCGTGCTCGTGGTCGTGTTCGTCGCGACGAGCGTCACGATGGCCGCCGCGAACTGGATCATGTCGCGGATCGCGCAGCAGGTGATGCTCGGGCTGCGGCGTGACCTGTTCGGCAACCTCCAGACGCTCAGCCTGCGGTTCTTCGACCAGCGCCCCGTGGGCGACACGATGTCGCGCACCACCAACGACGTGCAGGCCGTCGAGCAGCTGCTCAACCAGAACCTCATCAACGTCGCCCGGTCGGCCGTGACCCTCGTCGGCGTCATCGGCATCATGATCGTCCTCGACTGGCGGCTGACGATCGCCGCCCTCGTGCCGATGCCGCTGATCTTCAAGGCCGTCGCGGTCGTCGGTCGTCGGTCGCGTCCGCTCTTCGGCGCCTACCAGCGCGACCTCGGCCGCATGACGTCGGTCGCCGAGGAACAGATCACCGGCCAGCGGGTGATCGTCGCGTTCGACCGGCACGCCGCCGCCCGCGACGAGTTCCAGGCGGCAAACGAGGCCGTCGCCACGACCGGCATCCGGGCCCAGTCGCTCACGGTGCTGCTCTTCCCGCTGACCTTCTCGTTCGCGAACCTCTCCACGGCGATGGTGGTCGGCGTGGGCGGCATCCTCGCCGTCGGCGCCCCGGACAGCGTCTCGGTCGGACTGATCGCCGCGTTCATCACGTACGCGCAGCGGCTCGGCCAGCCCCTCTCGACCCTGGGACAGTCCGCGACGGCCATCGCGACCGCGAGCGCCGGCGCCGACCGGATCTTCCAGGTCATCGACGAGCGACCGACCGTCGCCGACGCCCCGGACGCCCCGGACATGCCAGAGATCGTCGGCGACGTGGTCTTCCGCGACGTGACGTTCTCCTACGACGGCGTCACGCCGATCCTGCGCGACGTGGACCTGCATGCTCGCCCCGGTGAGATCATCGGGCTCGTCGGACCGACGGGCGCGGGCAAGACCACGATCATCAACGTGCTCACGCGGTTCTACGACATCACCGGCGGCACGGTGACGATCGACGGGATCGACATCCGGGATGTCCGTCAGGACTCCCTGCGCAAGCAGACCGGGATCGTCCTGCAGGACACCTTCCTGTTCTCCGAGAACGTGCGCGAGAACATCCGGTTCGGCCGGACCGACGCCACCGACGAGGACGTCGAGGCCGCCGCGCGCATGGCCAACGCCGACCGGTTCATCCGACGACTCCCGAACGGCTACGACACCCTGCTGAGCGAGGGTGCGACGAACCTCTCGCTCGGCCAGCGTCAGCTCCTCGCGATCGCCCGAACGATCCTCAGCGACCCTCGCATCCTGATCCTCGACGAGGCGACGTCGTCGGTCGACACTCGCACCGAGGCCGCGATCCAGCAGGCGCTGCTGCGGCTCATGGAGGGCCGGACGAGCTTCGTCATCGCCCACCGGCTGTCGACCATCCAGGATGCGGACCAGATCCTCGTGGTCGACGCCGGCCAGATCGTGGAGCGGGGCGACCACGCGGGGCTCCTCGAGCAACAGGGCCTCTACGCCGAGATGTACCGCGCCCAGTTCCGCGATCAGCTGCCGTCGAGCTGACGACCACTACCGTGGCCCGCTCGCCGCGAGGAGACGCCGACATCACGACCTCACCGATCATCTACCGCGTCGACCTCAGCCTGCGCGTCCAGCACCTCGTCCGCGTCACGGTCACCGTGCCCGCTGACGTCGCGCCCGGCGCGCGGCTCGAGCTCGCTCGCTGGACGCCCGGCTCCTACGTCATCCGCGACTACGTCCACCACGTCCAGCAGGTGGAGGCCGTCGACGCGAAGGGTCGACCCGTCACGGTCACGCCCGATCGGATCTCCGTCTGGTCGCTGCCCGACGACGTGGACGGACCGGTCGAGGTGATGTTCGAGATCTACGGCAACGACCTGACGGTGCGGACCAACCACATCGATGACCACCACGCCCTGATCATCCCCGCCGCGACGTTCCCGCGGATCGCCGGCACCGAGGACCGGCCACACCACGTCGTGCTTCCGGCTGCTCAGGGCGAGCGTGCGTGGTCGCTCCTGCCCGACGGTGACGCGCCGGACACGTTCGTCGCGGACGACTGGCTCCATCTCGTCGACAGCGCCTTCGAGGTCGGAGACTTCCCCTTCATCGAGTTCACGGCCAGCCGCCGGCCCCACACCTTCGTCTGGACCGGCCACGGCGGCTCTCCTGATCTCGAGCGGATCGCGAAGGACATCACGCGGCTCGTCGAGACGTGCGTCGACGTCTTCGGCGGTCATCTGCCGATCACGTCCTACACGTTCCTCTGCGCCGGGTGGGACGTGGGCGGCGGCGGCCTCGAGCACCGCGATGGCTCCGTGCTGCTCATGCCCGTGCAGACCTTCCAGGACGAGGAGCGCTACGCAGCCTTCCAGTCGCTGATGTGCCACGAGTACTTCCACCTGTGGAACGTCAAGCGGATCACCCCGGCCGAGCTCGTCGCGCCCGACCTCATGGGGCACACCCAGACCGAGATGCTGTGGGTCGCCGAGGGCTGGACCGCCTACTACGACGAGCTGATCCCGGCGCGCTCCGGCGTGTGGACGATGCCGCGCTACCTCAACAAGGCCGCGACCCAGATCGAGGGTGTGATGCTCCGCCCGGCCGCGAAGCTGCAGCCCGTCGCCCAGGCGAGCCGCGAGGCCTGGGTCAAGGCGTACGTGCGCGACGAGAACTTCTTCAACGCCGGCGTCGACTACTACGGCCACGGGGCCGTGCTCGCCTGGTGCCTCGACCTGATCATCCGTCGGGAGCGGCCGCTGTCGGCAGGCCTCGACGAGGTCATGCGCGACCTCTGGGCGAAGCACGGGCACGACGGCGCCCCGGGCTACACGATGGACGACGTCCGTGCCGCGTGCGAGCGCGCTGCCGGGATCGATCTCACGAGCTTCTTCACCCAGAACGTTCGCGGCACCACGCCCGCGCCGATCCACGAGCTGCTCGAGGTCATCGGGCTCCGCGTCACCGAGGCGGACCGTCCCCACCCGCACCTCGGCGTTCGGACCTCCGACAGCGACCGCGGCGTCACGATCACCCACGTCGACCGTGAGCAGCCCGCGTGGCAGGGCGGGGCCACCGGCGGTGACCTGCTGGTCGCGATCAACGGTGGGACGGTGGCGCGTGGTCAGCTCGAGACGGTGCTGAAGGCGTACCGCGCCGGCGAGACCGTGACGCTCCAGGTGCTCCGCGGGCCGCGTCTGCTCGACCTCGACGTCACGCTCGGCGAGCCTCGCCCGACGCTGACGGTCACACGGCTCGAGGCCCCGACCCACGACCACGAGCAGGCGTTCCACCGCTGGTGCGGCGGCGACCTGATGACGCTCAGCTGACCGGCGTCACCACGGGTTCGGGTGGTCATCGCGCGGCAGCGCCCGCTCGACCGCGCCGGCATCGCGCCGGACGACGACGTTGATGCCCTGCTCCATGTGCTCGAGCCGCGCCATCATCCCGGCCATCCCGCGGACGAGGAACGACGCGATCATGAGCAGCGCTCCCATCGCGAACGTGACGATCCAGACGACGAAGGCAAAGCCCGTGTCACCGCCCTGATAGAGCAGGCCGCCAGCAACGACGCCGGCCAGACCGGAGAAGTAGGCCAAGGAGACCGCGACGGCACCAGCGCCACGCAGCTGCTTCGGGGTGGGGACGGGATCCATGCCCCCATCGTGACACGAACCACGTCCGACCGCGCGGACGAGCCCGGTCGGACGGCCGGGGAACCCTCTCCGGACCGAGCAGGACCGTCGGGATAGTCTCGACTCCAGCGACGATGAGGAGGTCTGGCCATGCCCACCGACCCTCACGCCCACGCCCACGCGCACGGTGACTGGGACGACGCCCTCACACGCCTCGAGGACGTCCTCTCCGGGCTGCCGGCGAACCGTGCGCTCCCGGACATCGACGACCTCATGGCGCTCGCTCAGGTCGATGAGGAGTTCCTGTCCTCGGATGACCGCGCCGCGAAGGTCGTCCACGAGGCGATCATGGCCCGGCCGCTCGGCTCGCTCGCCTGGATCGAGCGGATCTCGAACGAGGTGGAGCTACTGACCATGGAGGTCGAGGTGCTGTCGCAGCGCCTGGACCGTCCCGACCTCGGCGACGACGACCGCGACGCGACGCGACGTCGCCTCCACGACGTCCACGCGCGCCTCGACGGCATCCGCGCCCTGCTCTGAGCGATCAGTCCGGGAGACGCTCGGCGAGGTATCCGTGCAGCCGGTCGATCGAGACGCGGTCCTGCTCCATCGTGTCGCGGTCGCGGACCGTCACGGCGTCGTCCTCGAGGGAGTCGAAGTCGACGGTGACGCAGTACGGGGTGCCGATCTCGTCCTGACGGCGGTAGCGGCGGCCGATGGCCTGCGTCTCGTCGTAGTCGCACATCCATGAGCCCTTGAGCATGTCGAAGACCCGCTCGGCCGTTGGGGTGAGGTCGTCCTTCTTGCTCAGCGGCAGCACCGCCACCTTGTACGGCGCGAGACGCTTGTCGAGCTTCAGCACCGTGCGCTTCTGCATGACGCCCTTCGCGTCCGGCGCCTCCTCCTCGGCGTAGGCGTCGACGATGAACGCGAGCGTGGCGCGGGTCGCGCCGGCAGCCGGCTCGATCACGTACGGGACGTAGCGGTGGTCGTTGGGCTGGTCGAAGTAGTCCAGCTTGGTGCCGCTGGCAGCGGCGTGAGCCTTCAGGTCGAAGTCGGTGCGGTTCGCGATGCCCTCGAGCTCGGACCAGCCGAGCGAGGAGTCGGCGAAGAAGTACTCGACGTCGACGGTGCGCTTCGCGTAGTGCGACATCTCGTCCTCGAGGTGCTCGCGGATCCGCAGGTTCTCGGAGCGGATCCCGAGGTCGCGGTACCACGACATGCGCTGGTCGATCCAGTACTCGTGCCACTCCTCGTCGGTCCCCGGCACGCAGAAGAACTCCATCTCCATCTGCTCGAACTCGCGGGTGCGGAAGATGAAGTTGCCCGGCGTGATCTCGTTGCGGAACGACTTGCCCATCTGGGCGATGCCGAACGGCGGCTTCTTGCGCGAGGCGCGCTGGATGGTGGCGAAGTTCAGGAACATGCCCTGCGCGGTCTCGGGACGCAGCCAGACGATGCCGGCGTCGGTCTCGATCGGCCCGGAGTGGGTCTTGAACATCAGGTTGAACGCCTTCGGCTCGCCGAGCGTCTTCTTGCCGCACGACGGGCACTGCAGCTCACCCTCAGCGGTCTCGGAGCCGAGCTGCGTCTCGCGAAGGTGGTCCTCGCGGTGGCGGGTCTGACAGTTCGAGCACTCGACGAGCGGGTCCGCGAAGTTCTCGAGGTGCCCGGACGCCTGCCAGACCTCGGTCGGCCCGAGGATGGCCTGCTCCATGCCGACGACGTCACGACGCATCTGCACCATCGTGCGCCACCACTGCTTCTTGACGTTCTCCTTGATCTCGACGCCGAGCGGGCCGTAGTCCCAGGTCGAACGCACGCCGCCATAGATCTCCGCCGTGGGGAAGATGATGCCGCGCTGCTTGCACAGCTCGACGATCGTCGACATCTCGGTCGTGTTGGTGGGCGCGGGAGCATCAGTCATGACGAAGTTCCGTGGTGGGGCGAAGCCGGAGGCTACCGGTGCCATACTGACTTCCCGGCTGCAGGAGCACCCTTGATGGACGACGACGTGACCGTGACCCTCGACGCAGGCCTCGTGCGCCTCGCGATGGAGGCGCTCGACGCTGCGAACCCGCAGGAGGCCGTCCGCGAGGCGTTGCTCGAGGCGGTCAGCCGCCACGAGCGCACCAGCCACCGCGATCCGGTGATGCGGACGAGCCCGCGCAGCGGGTCGGACGCACCGTTCGAGGACTGATCCACGTGGTCGTGCCTGATCTCCCCTGGGCGGGGCTCGCGGATCTCGGCGTGCCGTTGGCACCGCTGGGTGAGCTCGCCGTGGCCGCCGACCGACGCGGACACGCCGCCGGTGCGGCAACCGTCGAGGAGCACCCGTGGGGCCAGCTGCTGCGGTCGCCGGCCGAACCGACCGTGCACGACGCGAACTGCGCGCTCGTGACGTCGGGAGAAGCAGACGTGATGCAGCTCCTGGATGACGTGGATCGGGCAGCAGCCGCGGACGGGCTGCGTCATCGGCGTGTGCTCGTCGACGCCGGCGACGCGGTGGCCACCGAGATCGTCAGCGCGGCAACGCAACGCTGGTCGGACGTCGAGGTGAGCGCCGAGCTCGTCATGGTCGCGGTCGCTCCTCCAGATCGCTGGGTCGAGGACGTCGACGTCACGATCGTCGATGACGCAGGGTTCATGGAGTTCGAGCGCGAAGTCATCGGCCGCGCACCGTGGATCGAGGAGGAACCGGGATTCGCCGACCAGATGCTGCGTCGGGACGCACGGCTCGTGGCGGCGGTCGACTTCTTCGGTGTCCTCTCCCCCGATGCCTCGGCACCGGTCGCGGGCTGCCATGTCTACAGATCCGGCGATCTCGCCCAGATCGAGACGGTCAACGTCCTCGAGGAGGCCCGCGGCCGCGGGCTGGGACGGGTGATCGTCCAGGCCGCCCTCCAGGAGGCGACGCGCAGGGGCGCGAGCGGCTGCTTCCTCGTCGCCGAGGCGGACGACTGGGTCTGGCGGCTCTACGCACGGCTCGGCTTCACGACCGCACGTCAGCGAATCGTGGTCCGGACCACCAGCCCGAACGCCGCTCGAGGACCGCGCTCATGACCTCCATCGCCGCCGAATCGCGCTCGGACGACGCCGTCCGAGCAAACACACGTCGGATCGTCGCCGCCCAGACGGCCGTCGGCATCGGCGACCGCGTCGTCGACGCGAAGACCGTCCTGACGTGGCTGCTCCAGGCGCTCGGTGCGCCCGCCGTGTTCATTGGCTTGCTCGTCCCGGTCCGCGAGTCCGGATCGATGCTGCCGCAGACGTTGTTCGCCCCGTGGGTCGCGTCGTTCCAGCGGCGCCGGATCGTCTACGCGATCGGCGCCGCCGGGCAGGCCGCCGCAATCGTCGTGATGGCGCTGGTCGCCGCGAGCCTGACCGGCACCGCGGCAGGCGCCGGGATCCTGCTGGGACTGGCCCTCTTCGCCACGGCTCGAGCGCTCACGTCGTTGTCGTCCAAGGACGTCCTGGGGCGCGCGATCCCCAAGGGTCGCCGCGGCAGGGTGACGGGCCTCTCCACGACGATCTCCGGTGTCCTCGCGATCACGCTCGGCGTCGCGATCCGCGCGCTCGCACCAGCCACCGGCGACACGGTCGACGTTCGCCCGTTCGTGTGGCTGCTCGCTGCCGCTTCGGTGATGTGGGGCATCGCCGCGGCCGGCTACCTCATGGTCAACGAGGGCGTCGGCGAGGACGTCGAGCCGCCCGCGCCACCATCCACGGAACCGGCGTCATGGCTGAGCCGGCTGTCGCTGCTGCGGACCGACCACGACCTCCGTCGGTTCATGGTCGCCCGGACGCTGCTGCTGGTGAGCGCGCTCAGCCCGCCGTTCGTCGTGTCGCTCGCTGGTGACACCTCCGATGCCGGCCTCGCTGGCGTCGGGCCGTTCATCGCGGCCTCCGGACTCGCGGCGATGATCGGCGGCAGAGCTTGGGGCGAGCTCGCAGACCGCAGCTCCCGGCACGTCATCGCGATCGCGACGGGCATGGCCGCGGGCACGGTGGCCGTCTACCTCGCCGCGCTCCAGTTCTGGCCGGGCCTGGCCGACGGGGTCACGATCCACCTGGTGGCCTACCTGCTCCTCGCGCTCGTCCACACGGGCTCGCGGATCGGGCGCAAGACCTACGTCGTCGACTACGCGAAGGGCGATGCCCGCACCGATCTCGTCGCGGTCACCAACACCGCGATGGGCCTGCTCCTGCTCGCGGTCGGGCTCGTCACCGGGCTGCTCGCGATGCTCTCCACCGAGCTCGCCCTGCTGGTGCTCGCGATCATCGGGGCGATCGGCGTCCCCGTCGCGCTGCGGCTTCCCGAGGTGTCGGCGCGTCGCGGGTCCTAGGCTCGCCGGTCACCGCCTCATGGAGTCGCGCGATGACCGAGACCAGCACCCCTCCCGCCAGCTACGACGACCTCCGCGCCGTCTTCATCAACACGACGCTGAAGCCCTCGCCGCAGGAGTCGCACACCCGCCTGCTGATCGACAACTCGGTCGCCATCATGGAGGCGCAGGGCATCCACGTCGACGTGATCCGCTCCGTCGACCACCAGATCGCGCCGGGCGTCTACGACGACATGACCGAGCACGGCTTCGAGCGCGATGACTGGCCGCCGATCCTCGAGAAGGTCATGGCCGCGGACATCCTCGTGATCGGCACGCCGATCTGGCTGGGCGAGAAGTCCTCGGAGTGCACGCGGGTGATCGAGCGCCTCTACGGCCACTCCGGTGAGCTCAACGACGCTGGCCAGTACGCCTACTACGGCCGCGTCGGCGGGTGCCTCGTCACCGGCAACGAGGACGGCGTGAAGCACTGCGCCATGAACATCCTGTACTCGCTCGGCCACCTCGGCTACACGATCCCGCCTCAGGCCGACGCCGGCTGGATCGGTGAGGCCGGGCCCGGCCCGTCGTACGGCGACGAGCAGGACGACGGCGGCAGGGTGGGCTTCGACAACGAGTTCACCCAGCGCAACACGACGTTCATGACCTGGAACCTCATTCACCTCGCCCGGATGCTCAAGGACGCCGGCGGCATGCCGGCCCACGGCAACCAGCGGACGGCGTGGGCGGACGGAGCCCGCTTCGACCACCCGAACCCCGAGTACCGTTGATCGTCCCTCCGACGTCCGGCACGACCATGATGCCCAGGCCCAACACCGTCACTCTTCCGACCAGAGTCGCCTCGTGATCGCGCTCAGGCGGGCAGAGCTGATCCGCAAGATCGCCCACTTCCCGGCGGAGCTCGCGGAGGTGGTCGACCAGATCGAGCCGGAGGCTCTCGATGCGCCGTGCGGTGGCACGTGGACGGCACGGCAGAACATCCACCATCTGGCCGACTCGCACATCCAGGGCTTCGTACGGATGAAGCTGATGCTCGCCCACGACAACCCACCGATCGTCCCCTACGACCAGGACGCCTTCGTGGAACAGGTCGACGCCCGCACCGCGGACGTCGGCGTGACGGTCCGCATGATCGCGGACCTGCACGAGCGCTGGGTCCTGCTGCTGCACGACCTCACCGACGAGCAGTGGGGGCGAACCGGCGAGCACCTCACCGAGGGCACCAAGACCCTCGACGACCTGCTCGCGATCTACGCCCACCACGGCACCGAGCACCTCACGACCCTGCGCACGGCCTGAGCCTCAGTCGCCCTTGCCCCGGACCTTGACGACCTGGTCGACGGCCTTGCCGAAGCGGCGTTCACGCTGCTGGTAGAGGGCGATGCAGTCGCGCAGGGAGCGGCGATCGAAGTCCGGCCAGGCGAGGTCGGTGAAGACGAGCTCGGCGTAGGCGGCCTGCCAGGGCAGGTAGTTCGACGTGCGCTGCTCACCGCTGGTGCGGATGAGCAGATCGACCGGCGGCATCTCCGGGTCGTACAGCCGCGCAGCGAGGTCCTCTTCAGTGATGCGCTTCAGGCTGCCGGCCGCGAAGTCCTCGGCGAGGCGACGCGCGGCGTCGACGAGCTCCGCATGACCGCCGTAGTTGAACGCGATGCAGAGCGTCATCCGGGTGTTGTCGCGCGTGAGCGCCTCGGTGTCCTCGATGAGGCGGACGAGGCGCTTCGGGACGGGACGGCCGCGGCGGCCGATGAAGCGGACGCGGACATCACGGTCGTCGAGGTCGTCGGCGCGGCGGATCAGCAACGACTCGTTGAAGTTCATCAGGAAGCGCACCTCCTCTGCGGGGCGTCGCCAGTTCTCGGTGGAGAACGCGTAGACGGTGACCTGCTCCACGCCGAGCTCGAGCGCACCCTCGATCGTGTCGAACAGGGCGGACTCCCCCGCCGCGTGCCCGGCGTTGCGCGGGAGCCCCTGCGCGTTGGCCCACCGGCCGTTGCCGTCCATGATGATCGCGACGTGCTTCGGGACCGCATCGCCGGCGGTGAGCCCGTCTGCCAGCCCAGTTGCCGGTCGCGGCAACTTGGCTGCGCCAGCCCGCTCGTGGCGGGTGCTCACGCGGCCCGGTGACGGCAGCTCGCCCCCGCCGTAGTCGATTCCCTCGTCGATTCCGTCGTCGGTCATCGCGGCACGTGCTCCCATGATCGGAGGTGTCGGTCGAGATGGTGCTCGACCCAGGCCCGGACGAACGATGCCGCACGCACGCGCGAGGCCTCGTCATCCGCCGCGGCCGGGAGCGACGTCCAGTCTCCACGCCGGTTGAGCAGCGCGATCATCGCGATGGTCTCGGGTGCGAGCGACTGCGTCGACGGCAAGGCGTGGAGCGGGCACAGCATCCCGCCGGCCACGATCGACATGTTCACATGCGGCCCGGGGGCGCGGCAGACGGCGCAGGTCTCGGTGAACGGCGCCGCTCCGAGCACGCCGGCCATCCGCAGCAGGAAGGCGTCGAGGAAGATCGCGGGATACGGCGGCTGGGCGTCGAGCGCCTGCAGCCCCGCGCGCAGGAGCAGGAACATCGCGTTGTCACGCTGTCCCTCCTGCGCGGTGCCGTCGACGAGCTCCGCCATCGTCGACGCGCATGCGGAGAGCGTGAAGTCTTCGCGGACCCGCGTGAACGTCGTGATCGTCTCGACCTGCTGGACGATGTCGAGGTTGCGGCCCTGGTACATCTCGACCTCGACGTGCGTGAACGGCTCGAGCCGTCCGCCGAACTTCGAGCCGGGCCGCCGGATGCCCTTCGCGACGGCGCGCACCTTCCCGCGCCCCTGCGTGAGCAGGTGCAGGATCCGGTCGGTCTCACCGAGCTTGTAGGTGCGCAGGACGATGCCCTGCTCGCGGTAGTTGGCCATGCAGGAACGCTACCGGCCACGACGATCGCCTCGGCAGCAGGTGTGTGGACGGTCAGCGTCGGGGCGTGCTCGCGTGCAGGAGGTCAGACCATGGGCCACGGGTACGGACGGTTGCTCGTCGGCTGGGGGAACTCCAACAGCCCCGACACGACGTCGGCGCGGAGGATCAGCGCCCCGAGCTCGGACGGGCTCAGAAGAGCTCGGAGCAGCGCTGCGTCGTCGTCCTGCGACTCGAGGAGGTCGGCGAAGCGTGCGACGTCTGCCCGCAGGTCGGCGGGGATCGGCTCACCGATGAAGTGCCAGATCACCGTTCGGAGCTTGTCGTCCTCGTGGAAGGCGACACCGTGGTCGACGCCCCAGATCGAGCCCCCGTCGTCCTTCAGGACGTGCCCTCCCTTGCGGTCGGCGTTGTTGATGACCATGTCGTAGACACACATGCAACGCAGCTGATCGGTGATGGCGTCGTCGTCGAGGTCGACCAGCGCGAAGTAGTGCTCATCGGGGTCGAAGCGGATGAAGCGCTGCAGCGACCCGACGCCGTAGGGCGCGTCATCACGGACGACCGTGACCGGGACCAGATCCCAGCCGAGCAGCCGCGACACCTCGTACGCGGCCACCTCGCGGCGGTAGAGCGTGTTCGACGGGAAGTCCCACAGCGGGGCCTCGCCATCGCGAGGCTTGTAGACCGCGAGATCCTCTGGCGGGCCGACCTGATCCAGCGTCCGGCTCGCTGGCTGCGGACCGTCGTCATCCTCCGGCTCGCCAAGCCGCATCAGGAGCGTCGCGTTCGACGCGGTGTTGAACTGCCCGAGGATCGTCAGCTCCGCTGACCGCAGGCGATCAGCGATCTCGGCGTCGGTTGGGGCGGTCACCGGCTCAGCGCACCGCCGGGCCGTGTCCGTTGGTCGACGGATCGACCTTCGGCAGCCCCTTGCCGATGATCTCGGCAGCGTGAGCCGCAAGGCGCCGCGCCTGCTCTGCATCGATCGTGATGACGAGCTCGTCGGGCGCACCGTCCTCGTCGTCGGCGAGGATCTCCTCGAACGTCAGCGCCATCGTCCGCGCCTCCGCGTCGAGCCCGATCGACAGCCCGCCCGCACGGAAGCGCTCCTCGAGCGGCTCACGGAGCTTCATCGACGCCTCGTCCCAGTGGATGGCGGGAACGAGGTCGAGCCGGTCCAGCATCTCCGTCACCGCCTCAGCGATGGCGGCGACCTGCTGCTTCTCGAGCACCACGGCGAGGCGCTGTTCATCGTCCTCGACCTGGACGAGGAACGTCCGGCTGCCGGGCACCCCGACGAAGTCCGCGGTGACGTGCTCGGGACGGTCGAACGAGTAGGTGGTCACGAGGCGGGCTCTCGGTCGTCGAGGGAGATCGGGGCGTGCGGCGTCGGGACATGGTTGACCCGGACGATGAAGGGTGCGTGGCCCTTGCGGAGGACGACCTCGGTCACCGAGGCCGGCGAGACATGGATGCGTTGGAACGTATCCAGCGGAGTCCCGAGGAACCACGCGACCGCCGCCTTGATCGTGTCCGCGTGGCTGACGACCGCAACCGTCTGCTTGGCCGTGTGGCTCGCCGCGATCTCCTCGATCGCGCTGACCATGCGGACCTGCGACTCCGCGAAAGACTCGCCTCCCGGGAAGCGCCAGCGCGATGGTGTCGTCTGGACCTGCGCCCAGTCCTTGCGCTTGCGCAGCGCCGCGAGCTTGCGGTTGGTCCAGTCGCCGAAGTCGACCTCGTTGATCCCGTCGACGACCTGGATCTCGCGCTTCGCGTTCGCCGCGATCGGGGCGGCGGTCTGCTGCGCGCGCTCCATGGGCGATGCGTACACGGCGGCCAGCCTTCGTCCCGAGAGCCACTCCGCGGTCCCGGCGGCCTGCCCGCGGCCCTCATCCGAGAGGTCGACGCCCGGCGAGCGGCCGTAGAGGACCGTGCCGGTCGTCGCGGTCCTCGCGTGTCGGATCAAGAGGATCGTCGGCACGTCGTCTCCTGGGCTGCTGGACGGGCCGGCGACTCTAACCGTCGCCGGCCCGCTGGATGTCGACCATCGTGGCGTACGGCGTGCTCCGACCGGACCGTTCGGGAGGTTGCACGTCGATGTGATGGACTGGCCGCCTCACCGACGACACGACCGGGACGACCATGACCGACGAGATCCAGGCCCCCACGAGCGGGTGGGACGCGATCGAGGCGGCGATGACGTCGCTGCACGGCAACCAAACTCCCGTGCACCTCGCCACGATGGTCAAGGCCTCGATGGGCGGGCCGGACCCGCTCGACGGGATCAGCATCTACGAGGTCGACGCGCCGGTCCCCCACTGGCACTACGTGAGCTACGGGTTCAGCGAGCTCTACGACAAGGTCTCCGACAACCCCGGCATCAGCGGTTGGGGCTTCGAGATGACGATGCGGCTGCGCCGCGACCCGGCCGCCACCGGCGACGCGCCGGTCTGGCCCGCGAACCTCATGCAGAACCTCGCGCGCTACGTGTTCACGAGCGGCATGGTCTTCGGTGAAGGACACCACCTCTCCGCGAACGGTCCCATCGCCACCGAGGAGGAGACGGCCCTGCACGCGATCGCGTTCGCCAACGACGCGCAGCTGGAGGCCCTCGACACGCCGAACGGCGCGGTCGAGTTCCTGCAGATCGTCGGGATCACGACCGACGAGCTGGAGCTCGCGCAGAGCTGGGACACGGCCCGGTTCCTCCAGCTGCTCGAGCGCAAGCACCCGTTGCTCGTCACGGACCTCGGTCGTGCTTCAGCACTCGCTGACCCCGACTTCGCGGCCTCTGCTGCGGCCGGCGCGGCACGCGAGGGCTCGTCGCAGTCCGGCACGGCCATCGGTCACCTGACGTGGGAGCGCACCGACGCGGGACTCGTGATCGAGATCGGGGCGCTGGCGATCCGCGCGGTGGGACGCGCCTTCGCTGGCCGGCTTCCGCACGGCCGAGGGTTCGTCATCGAGTCACCGACGCACTTCATCTCGTTCCAGCCGGGCGAGACCGCCTTCGAGATCCGCAACGACGGCGACCTCGAGCTCTGCGTCGTGTCCTTGAGCGACGCAGCGGTCGCAGCGATCGCCGCCATCGAGCCCGTGCGCGGCGAGACGACGCATCCGGAGCTCGGCGACATCACGATCCGCGTCGTCCCGTCGGTCATCCGCGACCAGGAGGGCAACGAGACCGAGACGATCGGCTGACGTCAGTAGGCGCGGGAGAAGATCACGCGCTGACCGTAGGCCGACGGCTGGCCACAGCGGATGCAGGAGCCCTCCTCGGCGTCCGCGATCTCGGGGATGCAGCGGGGCGTCGCCTTCGTGACGGCCTTGATGTCGTCCTCGCACTCGGGGCGTCCACAGTGAAGGGCGATGGCGAACCCGATCGAGGTCTGCTCCGCGAACGCCTCCCAGCTGTCCACCGACGACGTGTGCTCGTCCCGGAAGGTGCGAGCACGCTCGAGCAGGACGTGGTGGTAGGCGTCCAGGCGGTCCGGCATCGAGGTGGCGAACTCGGCGAAGGCGAGCTCGGTCTTGACGGGCCAGCCCTTTTCGTCGCGCTCCCCGATGCGGGCGCTCAGCAGGACGTGGCCGGCCTCGAGGTCTCGTGGCCCCAGCTCTGCCTTGAAGGGGATGCCGCGCAGCTCCGCGTCCTTGATGCGGAACCCGGGACCCTGATCGCGGTCGTCGACCTCGACGCGGATCCCCTGCGCCTTCAGCTGGGCGGCGAGCTCGTGGGCCTTGGCGGCGGTCGCCTCGCCGTCGGCCTTGCGACCGATCGGGATGATGATGACCTGCACAGGCGCGAGCCGCGGCGGAATCACGAGGCCGTCGTCGTCGCCGTGGGCGAGGATCATCGCACCGACCATGCGCGTGGACATGCCCCACGACGTCGTGTGGGCGAGCTCGACGGTGTTCTCGCGGCTCGTGTAGGTGATGTCGAAGGCCTTCGAGAAGTTCGTCCCGAGGTAGTGCGACGTGCCGGACTGGAGGGCCTTGCCGTCGCGCATCATCCCTTCGATCGTGTAGGTCTGCTCGGCGCCGGCGAAGCGCTCGCCGGCCGTCTTCTCACCCTTGATCATCGGGATCGCGACGACGTTCTCGGCGAACTCCGCGTAGACGCCCCACATCTTGAGGGTCTCTTCGACGGCCTCTTCCTTGGTGGCGTGGGCGGTGTGACCCTCCTGCCAGAGGAACTCGGTGGTGCGCAGGAACATCCGCGGACGCAGCTCCCAGCGGACGACGTTGGCCCACTGGTTGATCAGCAGCGGCAGGTCGCGGTAGCTGGAGATCCAGTTCGCGTACGCCTCGCCGATGACGGTCTCGGAGGTTGGCCGCACGACGAGCGGCTCCTCGAGCTCCTTGCCCCCGCCGTGCGTGACGACGGCGAGCTCGGGCGCGAAGCCCTCGACGTGCTCGGCCTCGCGCTCGAGGTAGGACTTCGGGATGAACAACGGGAAGTACGCGTTGACGTGGCCGGTGTCCTTGAAGCGCTGGTCGAGCTGGGACTGGATCAGCTCCCAGATCGCGAAGCCGTACGGCTTGATGATCATCGACCCGCGTGCCGGCCCGTTGGTGGCGAGGTTCGCCTTGGCGATCACCTCGTTGTACCAAGCGCTCACGTCCTCGCTCATGGGCGTGACGCCGTGCTCGTTCTTCTTGGCCATGGCTGGTGCTTCCCGGATCGGTGCGACGATGCGTGAGCGTAGGCGACCCGGCAGACTGCCCAGCCAACCGCCCCCACGGAGCCAGCATGTCCGACCTCGCGAAGCTCGCCACCGACGTGTGGAGGTCGTTCCGCGCCCTCGACACCTGGGTGCAGGTCTGGGTCGCGTGGCTCGTCGCGATCAACGCCCATGCCGTCCGGGAGCTCGACACCCCGACCGGCCGCACGACGGCGATGGCGATGGCCGGCTGGGGCCCGGTCAACGTCGCGATCTTGGTCAAGGAGCGTGGGCTCAGCTCGTCGCTGTCCGGCGCGCACCTGCTGCTCTACCCGTGGACCGTCAAGGTCGCGGTCGAGCGGCTGCGGTCGCAGGACGCCGCGACGCGGGAGAAGTTCTACGCGGCGTTGATCGCCGCGACGAACAGCGTCTCGCTCGCGTTCGACGCCGTCGACTTCGCGAAGTGGGTGATGGGCGATCGCGAGGTCGCGGGCTCCGCCTGAGCCTCAGGCTTCCGGATCCGCCCGCCGCTGACGTCGCGCAGCGAACGCCGCGATGCCGAGGGTCGCGAGCGCGAGACCCCAGCCGATCATCGGGTTCTCCTCGCCCGGCTCCTCGCTCCCGAACGGCACCCATGACGTCGAGCCGGCCGCAGAGGTCTCTGCGCCGTCGATGGTCATCGGGATCGTCCAGTCACGCACCTTCTGGCGCGTCAGCGGGTTCTCCGGTGACGCGAGCGTCCCGGCCTCAAGCCGGCCCTCGAGCCACCCGAACGCGGGGCTCGAGGCAACCTGCTCGAAGACCGGTGCCGCAGCAGCGTCGGCGGCGATGGCCGGGAGGTCGGTCGCGGAAGACGACAGCGCGTGGCGGAACCACGAGGGGCTGCGGATGTTGGCCATGACCTTGCCGTCACCGAACACCAGGAACGGCTCGCCGTCGGCTCCTGCGACCTCGACGTCTGCGTCGCCAGCGTTCAGGAAGAGCCCGGGCACGATGCCGGGCAGGACCGCGAGCTGCTCGACGCCGTCGACCTCTCGGTCGAGCCGCGCGACGTACTCCCCCACGATCGGGACGAACACGAGCCGACCGGACACCTCGACGTCGACGTCGTCCACGCGCAGCGGGACCCGCCAGCGCGCGACGTCGGCGGGGACGAGCGACGCGAGGACCTGGGTCGCGACCACGAGGTCACGGGGGTGGGGTCGATGGTCGAACCACGTCCAGCGGTTCGCGCGCGCGACGACCTCCCATCGGGGCGGGACCGTCGGCCCCACGGGTCCGGCCTCGGTCCGGGAGACGAACGCTCCGTCGCTGTCAACGCTCGCGTACCAAGCAGCGCGCGCGAGATCGCCCTCGACGCGGTCCGGCGCGATCCGCAGGAACGGACGGCCGTCCTCGTCGAGGACCTCGACGGTGGAGGGGCCGTCGTTGATCAGCGTCAGCGCCCCGCTGGCGACCTGGTCAGCCCGGACCGTGACGCCCGCGATCGCGGGCGTGACGGCGTCGACGCGGATCTCGAAGTCGAGCGCCGCCCCGTGGCCGGACGCGACCGATGGGACCAGCACGACGACCAGCGCGAGCAGGCACGCGCAGGCGACGGAGCGAACATGCACGCGGCTTCTCCGGACGACAGGAGCACCAGCGTGCCCCAGCGACGTCCGGGCTGCGCGTCCTCAGTCCTCGACGCGCACGTTCTTCCAGAACGCGACGTGGTCGACGATCTCCTTCGCGGCGTCCTTCGGGGCGGGGTAGTACCACGCCGCTCCGCCGTCGCGCTTGCCGTCGACCACCACGTCGTAGTAGCTCGCGGTCCCCTTCCACGGGCAGACCGTGGTCGTGGAGACGTCCTCGAAGTACTCGCGCTTGATCGAGGACGGCGGGAAGTAGTGGTTGCCCTCGACGACGACCGTCTGGTCGGACTCGGCGATGACGGTGTCGTTGAAGATGGCGCGCGGCATGAGCGGCTCCTGAGGTTGGACAGGGGTGTCAACGCCCGCGGGGCGTCGAGGCTTCCCGTGCACGCCGCGGATCGTCAGTGAGCTGACACCTCGTTGCCGCTGCGCGACGCGTAGGCGACCTGTGCAGCGACCAGCGGCACGCCGACGATGAGTCCGAGGATCGCAGACCCGATGGTGTTGACGACCCATGCGACGAAGCCCTCGGCGAAGCCGATCGCCTCGGAGATCGTCCCCTCGAGGCCATGGACGAGGTCGTAGGGCGCGTGCCATCCGAGCTCGTCCAGCCCGATGAGCTCGATGTGGCCGCCGACCCAGAGCATGGCAGCGGTCCCGACCACGGAGAGCACCACGAGCACCTTCGGCATGCCGGTGACCAACGCCCGACCGACGGAGGCGATGGTCCCCTGCGCCTGGCTGGCGAGCCGGAGGCCGAGATCGTCCATCTTGACGATGACGGCGACCGAGCCGTAGACGACGATGGTGATCAGGACCGCGACGACCGCGAGGATGAGCGCGCGTGAGACGAGCGTTTCGGCAGCCACCTCGTTCAGGGCGATGACCATGATCTCGGCAGAGAGGATCAGGTCCGTGCGGACCGCCCCGGCGATGACCTCGGCCTCGGTCTTCTTCTCCGCGCTCTCCGAGCTGTCGTGGTCGTGGCCGCTGAGGGCGCCCCAGATCTTGTGGACGGCCTCGTACGCGAGGTACCCGCCACCGAGCATCAGGATCGGGGTCAGCAGGCCCGGCAGGACCTCGCTGAGCAGGAGGGCGACAGGGAGGATGAAGACGAGCTTGTTGCGGAACGAGCCCTTCGCGATGCTCTTGATGATCGGGATCTCGCGGTTCGCGGCGAGGCCCGCCACGTACTGCGGGGTGACGGCGGCATCATCGATGACGACGCCGGCAGCCTTCGCGGACGCCTTGCCGGCGGCAGCACCGATGTCGTCGAGCGAGGCCGCTGCGAGCTTGGCCAGCGACGCGACGTCGTCCAGCAGTCCGATCAGTCCACCGGCCATCCGGGTGCTCTCCCTCAGTCGTTGCGTCGCCAGTGTGTCGTGTCGGGGCGGACGAGGCGGCATGCTCGTACCTGCATCGAGCCTGAGGAGTCCCCGTGAGCAACGCCGACGACACCCGGCTGGCCCGTCTTCGCGCCGCCACCGCCGGGCTCGACGCCCCGTTCGCCGTCGTGGACGTCGACGCGATGTGGCGCAACGCCGACGACCTGCTCCGACGTGCTGGTGGTGACAAGCCGATCCGCGTGGCGTCGAAGTCGCTGCGGGTCAGGTCGGTGCTGGACCAGATCGCTGCACGCGACGCGCGGTTCCAGGGGTTGCTCTGCTTCACGCTCCCGGAGGCCCTGTGGCTCGCTTCGCTCGGCTGGACCGACCTTCTCGTCGGCTACCCGACGGCGGACCGCGGCGCGCTGCGGGCGCTCGCTGACCTCGCGGCTGACGGCGCGACCACGCCCGTCATCATGGTCGACGACGTGGCCCACCTTGACCTGATCACGCACGCGCTCGACGGCCGCGACGGCCCGGTCGAGGTCTGCATCGACATCGACGCCGGCCTGCACGCCGTCGGCGGCAACGTCAAGATCGGCCCGAAGCGCTCCCCGGTCCACTCCGTCGAGGACGCGGTCGTGCTCGCCCGTGCCATCGTCGATCGGCCCGGGATCGAGCTCGTCGCGGTCATGGGCTACGAGGGACACATCGCCGGCGTCGGAGACGAGCCCGGTGGCAACGTGCTCGTCCGCAACGTCATGGGCCCGGCGATCCGCGCCATGCAGAAGGTCTCCTCCGCCGAGCTCATCGCCCGACGGGGTTCGATCGTCGCGGCGGTCCGTGAGGTCACGGAGCTGCGGTTCGTGAACGGCGGCGGGACCGGGTCGCTCGAGATGACGAGCGGCGACCCCTCCGTCACCGAGCTCGCCGCAGGCTCCGGCTTCTTCGCCCCGCACCTGTTCGACCACTACGGACACTTCACCCTGACCCCGTCCGCGTCCTTCGCGCTCCCGATCGTGCGTCGCCCCGGCCCCGGTGTCGCCACGGCTCTCGGCGGTGGCTACCTCGCGTCCGGCGTCGGCGACGCCACCCGGCTCCCGATCCCCTGGCTGCCTGCCGGTCTCAAGCTCGACGGCCTCGAAGGTGCCGGCGAGGTCCAGACCCCGCTGCTCGGCGATGCGGCGGACGACCTTGCCGTCGGCGACACCGTGTTCCTGCGTCACTGCAAGGCCGGCGAGCTCAGCGAACGCTTCGCGAGCGTCCACCTGATCAGCGGCGACGAGATCGTCGACGAGGTCCCGACCTACCGCGGTGAGGGCCAGACGTTCCTGTGAGTCGTCCTCTGAGTCACTCGCCGAAGACGCTGCGGGTGTAGTCGTTGGCGAAGCGACGGTCAGGGTCGAAGGCGTCGCGGATGGCCAGGAAGTCGTCGAAGCGTGGGTAGCGCTCGCGAAGCGTCGCTGCGTCGAGCTCGTGGCGCTTGCCCCAGTGGGGTCGGCCGTCGTACTCGCCAGCGATGGCTTCGACGGCCCGGAAGTACGGACGCCAGTCCATCCCGGTGTACATGTGCACGGCGAGGTAGAAGCTGTCGCGCCCGTGCACCGGGCTCAGCAGCGCGTCGTCGCCGGCCACCATGCGGCACTCGATCGGCATGGCGATCGGCAGGTTCTGCTCCTCGATCAGCGCGAGCACTCGCCGGCAGAACGCCGGGCCGTGCTCGAGCGGCACCGCGTACTCCATCTCGGTGAACCGGATGTCACGGCTCGACGCGAAGACCTTGTGGCTCCAGTCGGTGTATTCGCCTTCGCTGAGCAGCCTCGTGGCCATCTTCGCGACCGTGGGGATGATCTTCGGCTGCTTGCGGGCGAGCTTCAGCAAGAGGTCGCCGAGCGTGTTCTGGATGAAGTCCTCGTTGAACTTCTCGTCGAACGCGCTGCGCGGGTTCGTCGGCCCGTCGGTCCGGTTGCGCAGCACCGTCAGCGCGGTGGACGTGTACGGGAAGACGAAGAACTCGAAGTGGTCGTTGGCGGCCAGCTGGGTGGCGAGGCCGTCGAGCACCTCGTCCAGTGGCATCGGCACGTCCTGCCGATGCAGCTTGAAGGCCGGGACCGTCTGCAGGGTCAGCGAGGTCAACGCCCCGAGCGCGCCCACGTTGACGCGGGCGGCCCGCAGGTCGTCACCGTCGGTCGTGATCTCGCGCAGCACGCCCTCACCGTCGACGATCTCCACCCCGACGATCGCCGCCGAGATGTTCTGCAACCCGATTCCCGTGCCGTGGGTGGCCGTGGAGATGGCCCCGGCGATCGTCTGATGGTCGATGTCGCCGAGGTTCGGCATGGCGAGCCCGAGGTCGTACAGGTCCTGGTTGAGGTCGTAGAGAAACGAACCCGCACCGACCTTGACGAGCCCGGACGCCCGGTCGGCCTCGATGACCCCCTGCAGCTTCGACACGTCCATCATGACGCCGTCGGTCAACGCCGTCGCGGTGAACGAGTGGCCGGCACCGACGACCTTGACCGTCTGTCCGGCCTCGCGCGCACGCACGATCTCCTCCGCCACCGCTCGCGCATCCGCGGGATGCGCGATCCGCGCAGGCGCACACGTCTGATCTCCGGTCCAGTTCGTCCAGCTGCTGCCCACTCACGTGCTCCGTTCCCGCGTTGGCCTGAATGATCGTAGGGCTGTCGAGCGCCCGGGGCGATCGGCCCGCGGAGCAGGGACCTTCTTCCCTGACCGTCGTGGTGCGCAGGCGCCACGATGGCGTCGACGCTTGGACTCCGCCATGGCCACGGCACATCGGGAACGAAGGTGGCCCGCCGTGGGTATCGCTGCGCTCGCGGGGGCCGCGTTGCTCCACGCGCTGGCACCGTCGCTGCTCGACGACAGCTACCGCTGGGTGGAGCACAGCACGAGCCAGGCTGGAGCGCAGGGGGCCGACGGTGCATGGGCCACCCGCACGGCCTTCCTCCTCAGCGGCCTTGGCGTCGGGGCAGTGGTCAGGGCGCGGTCAACGGCATGGGGTCGCGTCACGACCGCTGCCCATGTGACGTTCGGCGCGTGCTTCGTCCTCGTTGCCGTCTGGTCGGCTTCGCACTGGGATCCGGCGGTCCCGACCGATGACGTCGAGGACTTCCTGCATTCCGTCGCTGCCACGGTCATGGGGTTCGCGTTCGTGCTTGCCATGATGCTGGCTGCTGGCGCCGAGCTGCGGCTCGGCGATCGGCGATCGGCGGCGATCTCCGGCGCCGCGGCGTTCCTCGCGACCTGGCTGTCCGTGCTGATCTTCCAGGTCCCGTCGCATGCCGGGCTGGCCCAACGTGCGATGTTCCTGATGGCCGGGCTCTGGTATCTCCGCGAGGTGCTGCGCCCGACCCCCACGACAGCGGCTCATCCCTTGCCGAGCCAATCGGCGATCGCGATGCGCTCCGGCTCGAGGTAGCCGACCGGCAGCACGAGGTCGCCGTGCTCCGTGTTCGTCCGGTACGCGATCTGCCACGCGTGGAACGCCTCGTAGGCACGGGGGTGGCTGAGCATGAGCTCGGCGTAGGCCTCGACCGCGCGGACGTACCGGTTGGAGTTGTTGTAGCGGAACAGCGATGCGGAGATCCGGCCCTCAGCCATGCCGTGACTGCGCAGGAACCGACCTGCGGCGAACAGGGCATCGCGCGGGTCCTCGATGTCCTCGCCCGGCTCGGAGAACCCCGGCCACGTCGTCGGGAGGAACTGCATCGGCCCCTGTGCCCCGGCGGTGGAGAGCCCCCGGATCCTGCCCATGCCGGTCTCGACGAGGTTCACCGCGGCGAGGTACTGCCAGGGCACGTCCGAGTTCGCGGCGGCATCCATGGTGTGCTGCAGCAGGTCGTCGGCTGGTGTGGGATCCTCGATCGACCACGCCGGCAGCGTCTCGATCGGTCGCGTGTGCATCCCGTTGAACTGGAGCCGCGCCGACACCTGCAGCTGGGCATCGTGGCGGAAGGCCTCGTCGATGAGCGGCGCGACCTCGCCCCACAGCGTCGGGTCGTCGGCGAGGCGGCGGTAGGCGAACTGCTGCTGCTGGGCCGCGCGCTCGAACGGACCGGCCTCCGTCGCCGGGTCGCGCAGCGCCGTCTCGATCGCAAAGATCTGCTTGGCCAGCTGCCTGGCGTCGACCTCGATGGTCTCGCGCACACCGGGCCACGGACCCCCGAGCACGACCTCGACCACCTCGACCGGCGGCTCGGGCGTCGCGGGCACCGGTTCCGTCGGCGTCGCGGTGACGGAAGCCTCCGCGTTCGGCGCGCCCGCGGCCGTCTTCGCAGGCGTCCGGAGTTCGGTCGCAGTGCCCGATGGCTCCGCACCGGCGCAACCAGCCAACATCACGCCCGCCAGCAGCAGGCTCACCGTGCGCCGCATCATCACCGCTCTCGAGGTCGAGCCGTGAGCGTAGAGCGACCGCGGTTCAGGAACAGCCCGTCGGCCATGACGCACTGCGACGGATCGCACACTTCACCTCGAGCCGGAGCGGCCAACGCGCGACAACGCTGTGGAGAACGTGTGAACACGACCTCGCGTGTCACACCCCTCTGCTTCGATGAGGTCATGAAGCACTCCGACCACCACCACCCCGCACAGGCCGGCAGCCTGTCCGGTGTCGGCGTCGGGATGCCTGCCGCGCCCGAGGCACACGGCCCCGCCGAGCCCGACCGGGTCGGTGAGGCGCTCGACCTGCTGCTCGTCGCGATCACCGAACGGGCCGACGGGCTCACAGATGAGCTCACGCAGGCAGCCAAGGTGTCGGACCGCCTCGAGCTGCACCTTGCTGACCTCGTTGCGCGAGCCGAGGCGCGCGGGCTGCCGGGCCGGGACGGCGCCAAGGCGACCCGGGACTGGGTCGCTCACCGAACCGCGCGTGCCAAGGTCGCGGCTGGCGGTCTCGTGGCGGTCGCCCGCCATTGTTCCGACCTGCACGACACGATCGCCGCGGTCCGTGCCGGACGGCTCGGGATGACCGCCGCGGTCGCCGCCGCCCGCGTCGCGAACCGCACCCCCAAGGCCGACCACGCCGAGCTCGACCGCCAGGTCGCTACGTCGCGGGCGCTGGGCTGGGAAGCTGAGGTCTCCGGCTGGGTCTGGCGCTGGGCCGCAGCGAACGACCCCGACCAGCTCGCGCAGGACGCCGCGCTCGACCGAGCGCTGCGCAGCGTCCACCTCCAGGACCGCATCGACGGCGGTATCCACCTGACCGCCGACCTCGACGTCGAGTCCGCGATCGCCGTCCGGCAGCTGCTGCTCGACGCGACCCCGGTCGATGCCGGCGACGAGCGGACCGCCTCGCAGCGCCGCGCCGACGCGCTCACCGACGCAGCACGCCGGACACGGACCGCCCCGGCAGCGACCACAACGGTCTCCGCGGCACCGGCCGAGATCACGATCAACATCGACCTCGACCGGCTCACGGCCGCGCTCGGCCCCGGCGAGGTGCTCGACCACCACGGCGCGCTGCTGCCGGCCGACGTCATCCGCCGCTTCGCCTGCGACGCACGGATCATCCCCGCGGTGCTCGACACCGACGGGACGGTCCTCGACCTCGGACGGGCCCGACGCCTGCCGTCCGGCTCACAGCGCCGCGCGCTCGTGCTCCGCGACCGCCACTGCCGCTACCCCGGCTGCACGACGCGCCACCAGTGGACCGACGTCCACCACGTCCAGCACTGGGCCGACGGCGGCGCCACCGACCTGTCGAACCTGCTGCTGCTCTGTCGACACCACCACACCCGCGTCCATGACTTGGCCCTCGACCTGACGCTCACCGCCAAGGGCGGACTGGTCGTGCGTCGCCCCGACGGCGCATGGATCGGCGCCACCGCTGCCCCGCCACGAACCTGACGCCCCAACAGCCCGGCCGCACCGCTGCCGGGCCATTCGTCGTGTTCTGACTCCCACCCAACGGCGGACGCCGGCCACGAGGGCCGGCGTCAGTCGGGTGTGCGGGGGCCATCAGAGCTCGGCGAGCCAGTTGCCGGAGAACAGCTCGCCGTTCTCGGCCTTCTGCTTGAGGGAGGCCGGCGGGTCGAAGCGGTCGCCGTAGCGGTCAGCCAGCTCCTTGGCGCGGGCGACGAAGCCCGTCACGCCGCCGGGGTACTGATCGATGTACTGCGCCACGCCGCCGGTCCAGGCCGGGAAGCCGATGCCGAAGATTGACCCGATGTTGGCGTCCGGCACGGACGTGATGACGCCCTCGTCGAACGTCTTCACGGTCTCGAGCGCCTCGGCGAAGAGCATCCGCTCCTTCACGTCGTCGAGCGAGACGTCAACGCCTTCCTTGGCGAAGTGCTCGAACAGCCCGGGCCACAGGCCGGTGCGCTTGCCGTTCTCGTCGTAGTCGTAGAAGGCGCCGCCGGCGAACTTGCCGGGGCGGTTGAACTCGTCGACCATCCGGTCACCGATGACCTGCGCGGGCGTCACGACCCACTCCTCACCGGCGGCCTCGGCGGCAGCCTGCGACTCCTTGCGGAGCTTCTGCGGCAGCGTCAACGTCAGCTCGTCGAGCAGCTGGAGCGGCCCGACGGGGTAGCCGGCGAGCGTCGCAGCGCGGTCGATCGTCACGGGGCTCACGCCCTCGTGCAGCATCTCGAGGGCCTCGTTGAGGAACGTCCCGATGACGCGCGAGGTGAAGAACCCGCGGGAGTCGTTGACGACGATCGGCGTCTTGCGCAGGACCTGCACGACGTCGTAGGCCTTGGCGAGCGCGGCGTCGGAGGTCTTCTCGCCGCGGATGATCTCGACCAGCGGCATCTTGTCGACCGGCGAGAAGAAGTGCAGGCCGACGAAGTCCGCCGGGCGGTCGACGCCCTCGGCGAGCTGCGTGATCGGCAGCGACGAGGTGTTCGAGCAGAGCAGCGCGTCCGGCGCGACGACCTTCTGGATGTCGCCGAAGACGGTGTGCTTGAGCTCGACGGACTCGAAGACGGCCTCGATGACACAGTCCGCGCCCGCGCAGTCCGCGTAGTCATCGGTCGGGGTGATCAGCGCGAGCAGCGCGTCGCCCTTCTCCTGCGTCGTCTTGCCCCGCGACACGCCCTTCTCGACGATCGTCTCCGAGTACGCCTTGCCCCGGTTCGCGTTCTCGATGCTGACGTCCTTGAGGACGACCTCGACGCCGGACTTCGCGAGCACGTACGCGATGCCGGCTCCCATCATCCCGGCGCCGAGGACGGCGACCTTCGTCGGACGCCAGGCTTCGTGGCCGTCAGGACGCGAGCCGCCACCGTTGATGTGCTGGAGATCGAAGAAGAAGGCCTTGGACATGTTCTTGGAGATCTGTCCGGTGGCCAGCTCCGCGAAGTAGCGCGACTCGATCGTGTACGCGGTGTTCAGGTCCGTGTTCAGCCCCTCGACGGCAACCGAGAGGATCGCGATCGGGGCGGGCATGTTCGTGCCCTTCAGCTGCTTGCGCAGGCTGGCCGGCAACGCCGGGAGCATCTGCTTCAGGCCGCCCGCGTTGACGGTGCCGCCGGGGACGCGGAAGCCCTGGGCCTGCCACGGCTGCGTGGTGTGCTCGGGGTTGTCGCGCACCCACTGGGTCGCGGTCGCGACGAGGTCATCGGCGGCGACGATCTCGTCGATGATGCCGACCTCGAGCGCCGTGACGGCCGGGTGCTGCTGGCCCTGTCCCAGGACATTGAGCATCCCGTCCATCACGCCCAGCATGCGGGTGATCCGCACGACGCCGCCAGCGCCGGGGAGCAGGCCGAGCGAGACCTCGGGGAGGCCGAACTTCGCGCCCTTCGCGTCGGTCGCGAACCGACGGTGACAGGCCAGCGCGATCTCGAGGCCGCCACCGAGCGCAGCGCCGTTGAGCGCCGCCGCGACGGGCTTGCCGCAGGACTCGAGGCGACGCAGCATCGCCTTGAGCTTCTGGGACTCGTCGAAGACGGACTGCGCGTCGTCGGGCGTCGCCTGGATGATCAGGCGGAGGTCGCCGCCCGCGAAGAAGGTGGACTTCCCGGAGGTGACGACGACGCCGGTGACGTCGTCGATCTCGGACTCGAGGCGGTCGAGGGCGGCGGAGAAG
>RCMY010000502.1_pt1 | contig 36633 bp, 32 predicted proteins | sample 2041341 | NCBI WGS metagenome assembly RCMY01 (sample SAMN09708234, study PRJNA481090) | Marine sediment metagenome, whole genome shotgun sequencing project. | reverse complement strand
TACCGGTAAACCAAGGGTTCTCCAATAAATTTTTATAAATCCCTCTCTCTCAAAAAACTCGTCATAGCATACTCTCACATCTAATTATTTATTATTACAATAATAAATAATTATCACAGTAATAGTATAACAGTTGAGAATAATTTGTCAATTCTTTTTACCTAACTTTATACGCAAAAAAATACCTGTCTATAAAAGCACAGGTATCGGTATTTTTGCTCTGGCAACTTGTCAGCGGCCATCATTTTCTTTTTTAATTTTACTGAGATAACGATAAATCGTCGGCTCTGACACTTCTATTTTTTCCGCTAATGTACTAATACCACCGCGCAATAAAAACAAGCCATCTGACTGTAAATCACTGACCAATTGCAGTCGCTCCGCAAAAGAGAGACGGCTGCCGCAGGCTGGGTATTTTACCAGCCGCTCATCGATCATAGTGCCAATTACTTCATCTACTGTACTATGAAGATTTTCAAAAATCTTGCCCGAAGCAGTCGTATCTGCAACGGGTGTCATCATATGTTCTAGAAAATCAACACAAGACAACTCTTTTTCCAAAAAATCTTTTGCCTGCATATAGGCAGTAATATCGACATTGATGCATAAAGTCCCTACCGTCTCTCCCTCTTCATTTTGGATAAAATAACTGGAGGACCGGCAAACTCTGCCGCCTTGACCTTTGCCCCGATAATTCGCTAAATAAGTTACATGTTCCTTTTTTTTTCGTTGCAACAGCTTTAATAGAAAATCTGTTACAGATCCTCCTATTTCTCTGCCGCTGATATTTCCGTTGGCAATCGCAATAATGGATTTTTCGGGCACTGTAAGGTCGTGCAGCACCACTTCACAACGTTCCCCCAGTGCTTGTCCCAAAAATTCCACTAAAGGAATGTACCGGTCGAGATATCCCATTTTTGATCGCCTCATTTCATTAATGATAATAAATTATTATTAATGATAACAGTTTTTCTCACATCAAGCAACTTTCTATAAACAAAAAACCGCTGTAAACATGTAACAGCGGTTTTTGCAGAAAGACGTTATTAAACAGAAGCAAAAGCCTGTTCGAGATCATCGATGATATCATCAATATGTTCTGTTCCGATGGACAAACGAATCGTGCTTGGCGTGATGCCGCTGCCAGCGAGTTCGGCTTCGTTCATCTGGGAATGTGTCGTGCTAGCCGGATGGATGACGAGAGATTTGACATCGGCAACATTTGCGAGAAGCGAGAAAATCTTGAGATTGTCGATGAATTTATGGGCTTCTTCTTGGCCGCCTTTGATTTCAAAAGTGAAAATCGAGATGCCGCCATTCGGGAAGTATTTTTTATAGAGCTCATGGTCTGGATGCGATGCCAAAGATGGATGGTTTACCTGCGCTACTTTTGCATGTTTGCTGAGATAATCCACAACCTTGAGCGAGTTTTCGACATGGCGTTCTACGCGCAAGGACAAGGTTTCTACGCCCTGTAAGAGGATGAATGCGCTGATTGGCGAAAGTGTCGCACCGGTATCGCGCAGCAAAAGCGTGCGGACATAAATGACGAAAGCTGGTGCGCCGATATCTTTGGCGAAGCTGATGCCATGATAGCTGGCATTTGGTTCGACGAGATGAGGGAATTTGCCGGAAGCGATCCAGTCAAATTTGCCACTGTCGACGATAATGCCGCCAAGCGTCGTGCCATGTCCACCGATGAATTTTGTTGCGGAATGAACGACAATATCCGCGCCGTGTTCAATCGGACGAAGCTGGTACGGCGTAGCAAAAGTGCTGTCGATAACGAGAGGGATCTTATGCTTATGGGCAATTTCTGCCACCGCATCGATGTCGATGAGATTTGCATTTGGATTGCCGATGCTTTCGATGAAAATCGCTTTTGTGTTTTCTTTGATCGCATCTTCAAAACCTTGAACGCCATGCGTCGGATCGACAAATGTCGTCGTCACGCCTTGATCTGGCAATGTGTGTTCCAGCAGATTGTATGTACCGCCATAAATGGTAGTAGCCGCAACGATGTGATCGCCTACATGGGCAAGTGCCTGCAATGCATACGTGACCGCAGCTGCACCAGTCGCAACAGCCAAAGCAGCAACGCCGCCTTCAAGAGCTGCCAATCGTTGTTCAAGAACATCCTGTGTCGGATTGGTCAAACGACCATAGACATTGCCCGCATCTTTTAAGGCAAAGCGATCCGCAGCATGCTGTGAATTACGGAATACATAAGATGTCGTCTGATAAATCGGTACGGCTCTTGCATCCGTCGTTGGGTCGGCCTGTTCCTGTCCTACATGCAGCTGAAGTGTTTCAAATTTGTATTTCTTTTCGCTCATTCTCATCGTCCTCTTTTCTATAATGATACTCGTTTTTCGAAATAACATATATGATTAATATGTTTACAATTATACGGTCAACGCCTTTATATGTCAATAGATTTTATAAAATTTTTGTATTTTTGTTTTTTTCAGCAGGAAATCAGCGTTTTATCGTTTATAAAATAAACCTTTCCTATAAAAGAAACCGCAGCCAGGATACATTCCAGCTGCGGTTTAAAACATTTGAAGTTAAGGCTGTTATTGTTTTACTTTGAACCAGGCCGCATACATTGTCGGCAGGACAAGCAGTGTGAGTACGGTGGCTACGAGCAGCCCGCTAGCGATAGCGACTGCCATCGGTCCCCAAAACGTACTGCTGACGAGCGGCAGCATGCCGAGAATAGCGGCCGCGGCAGTCAGCATGATTGGCCGAAAACGAAGGACAGCTGAATCGATGATCGCATGCCAGGGATCTTCTCCTTCGGCGATATGCTTTTGGATCTGGTCGATCAAGATGACCGAATTGCGGATAATCATACCGCTAAGTGCCAAAATGCCAAGTTCTGCGACAAAGCCCATCGCTTCATTGGTCAAAAGCATACCGAAACTGACGCCGATGATGCCTAACGGGGCAGTCAATAAAGTCATAATCATGAGCTGGACACTGCGCAGCTGCAACATGAGCAAGGTCGCAATCAAAAATAGCATGACCGGAACCGGGACCAGCAAGAAATCAATGGAATCCTTGCTGTCCGCGAGTGCGCCATCAGCCTTGATGCTATAGCCAAGCGGCAGGTTCGCACGAATATCCGCCGTCGCATCGTAGGCTTTTTGCGCAGCATCGTTAGCTGTGCCCGAGGCGATATTCGCCCGTACCGTGATCGCCGGCTTGAGATCACGCCGCCAAATGAGCCCATCCTCTGCGGCATAGCTTATCTTGGCGATTTGACCAAGCGGCACATAACCGGCAGTGCCGACATAAATCGGGGTATCGGCGAGCTTTGAAAGATCCGATCGATCTTCATCTTTCAATCGGAAAGCGATATCAATGGTCCGGTCCCCACTATAATACTGCGCTACCGTATTGCCAGAGAGCTCTGTATACAAAAGCTGCGCCAAATCCTGGCTCGTGAGTCCAAGATTCCTGAGTTTATCCTGGTCAAGATCCAGATGCATGACCTTGCTTTTTTCATTCCAATCAAAGTGGATCTGCTGCAAATTCGAATCCGCAGACATTTTGTCAGCGACCGCACCAGCAATCTCTCTGACCTTGTCATGGTCATAGCCTTCTACCCGAAGCATGACTGGATAAGCCGCTGGCGGCCCTGTTTGAATGAACTTGAGGTTACTTCTCACATTGGGAAAAGCATCGGCGAGCTGGGCATTGATTTTTGTCGTCAATTCCTTGCGCGCGTCGACATCTTTGGCAACGACGACAAACTGCACGTAATTATTGGCAGGCAGCATCGGCTCTGTCGTAAGGACAAAACGAGGTGCGCCCTCGCCTACATAGTAGGAATAATTCTTGATGCTGTCGCCTTGTGCCGTAAGAAACTGGGCGAACCTTTTCGCTTCTGCTTCTGAAGATTTAAGCGACGAGCCTTCCGGCAAGGTCATTTCTACGATGATTTCCGGCCGCAAGGACGGCGGGAAAAACTCCTGCTTGATGACCTTAAAGGTAAAGAGCGAGGCAATAAAGCAGGCTGCGGTCACGCCGAGCACCAACGCTTTATGCTGTAAGCAAAATATGAGTATTTTTCGAAAGAATCCATAAAATTTGCTTTGATAGGGATCTGTTTTCCCATCTTCCGCTTTATGGACCTTTACTTTGATTAATTTATATCCGTAAAGCGGCGCGACCATAACGGAAACAATCCAGGACAAAATGAGTGCCATGCCAATTACTGGAAAGAGTGCCTGGCAAAATTCTGCCGCCATCCCTTTGGCAAAGGCGACGGGAATAAAACCGGCACAGGTAATCAAGGTCCCTGTCAGCATCGGCCTGGCCGTCGCTTCAAAAGCATAGCAGGCAGCTTCAAAACGGCCATAACCAGCTTCAAGCTTTACGCTCATCATCTCGACGGCGATGATCGCATCATCGACGAGAAGCCCTAAGGATATGATCAATGCCCCCAAAGACACCTTGTGGAGACTGATTCCCATGATTTCCATCCCGACGAAGACGCCGGCGATGACCAGCGGAATGCAGCCGGCAACAACCAAACCAGTACGAATTCCAAGGCTCAAGAAACTTACGATGAGCACGATGATGATAGCCTCACGCAAGGTATCGACAAAATCGCCTATGGATTCTTTGACCACTTGCGGCTGATCCGACACCGGATGGATTTCAAGGCCTGCTGGTAAATCGGTCTTGACCTTAGAAATCAAGCTGTTTAAGTTATCGCCAAGCGTCAGGATGTTCCCGCCCGATTCCATCGAAACGGCAATGCCGATTGCAGGCTCGCCATTGAAGAACATTTTCGGTTCTGCCGGTTCGCTATAGCGGCGTTCGACTTTGGCAATGTCGCCGAGGCGGAATGTTTTGCCGTTGGCACGAATCGGCAGACTGCGAATCGCCTCGATATTATCAAATGGACCGGTGAGCCGCAGATAGACATTATCCGACTCCGTCTCGACCATGCCCGCTGGCGTAATTGTATTTTGTTTTTTGACCGCATCACTGACGGTCTGTGGGCTGATGCCAAGAGCCGCTAGCTTAGTGCGTTCGACTTCAATGTATATTTTTTCCGTTTGCTCGCCGACAAGCTCGACTTTTTTGACACTTTTGACATCGAGCAGCAAGCGGCGGATTTTTTCGGCGCGGTCACGCATTTCTTCATAAGAATAGCCATCGCCTGTCAAGGCATAGATCGAGCCATAAACATCATCGAAACGATCATTGAAATACGGACCATACACGCCTGATGGCAAATCGGTCTTCATATCATCGACGAGGTTTCGGACCTCTTTCCAGGTACTTCGTACCGCCGAATTATCGACATCTTGACGTAAATTGACGTAAATGACCGAGGACCCTGGCCGTGAATAGCTCTTGACATAATCAAGGCCCGGCGTATCTTGCAGCTTCTTTTCTATTTTATCCGTGACCTGCTCTTCCATTTCACGGGCTGTCGCTCCCGGCCAGGAAACGGTGACGACCATCTGGCGGATCGTAAAATCCGGGTCTTCCATCCGTCCGAGTTTCGTATAGGAAAAAATCCCGGCTATAAATACCACGACGATGAAGTACCAAACCAAAGACCGGTTTTTAAGCGAGAGTTCTGTTAAATTCTTCATTGGTCCGCACCTTCCATCAAGCGGACTTCCTGACCTTCTCTCAATTTATGAACTCCGGCGATGACTACGATGTCACCATGGCTGAGGCCCGTCGCTTTGACTGAATTGTTGCCAAAGCCTTCGACCGATACATTTTTGAGCGCCACTTGATGGTCTTCGTTAACGACCCATACCTGGGGCTGATTGCCCGTCTGGTATATTGCCGATAACGGTAAAATCGCCGTACCATCCGGATTGCCCGCACGATCGGCACAATCGACGCTGGCCGTCATGCCGAGACGCAGGCCTGCTGGCGGCTGGGGCAAACGAACCCGGACTTTGTACGTACGCGTGGTTTGGTCTGCCATCGGTGCAATTTCGCGAATGACCCCCGGAACTTTTATCGTATTGTTAAGTGCCCAGAAAGAAACCATCACATCTTTTCCCAGAGGCAGGCTTTCCAGTCGATTTTCCGGGATATTGATTTCCACTTCAAGTTCATCGGTCTGCACCAACGTCAAGACGGTCTGCCCAGCGGATACAACTTGTCCGGCTTCCGCAGAAACGGCAGAAATGACACCATCTGTATCGGCAGTAAGGCTCGCATAACCGACGGCATTTTGTCCTTGGGCAGCATCGGCTCTGGCTTGATCGTAGGTAGCCTGTGCCGCCTCATACGTTGTCTGGTATTGGTCAAGTGCCGCAGCACTGATTGCCGCTTGTTGATAGAGCTGCGTATAGCGATTGAGATTTGATTCCGCCAAGCGAAGCTGCGATTTCGCCGATTCTACTTGGGCATCGCTTTTATTGGCGGTTTCCCTCAAATCTTTCCCATCGATTGTCATCAAAACATCTCCGGCATGGACCATACTGCCAAGCTCGACCCGGCGATCGATGATTTTTCCACCAACCTGAAAAGACAAGTTTTTTTCATAGCGGCCGCGAACTTCACCTGCATAAGTCGATTCTGCGCCCCCGGCAGCAAAAGAAACCACTTTCGTTTTGACGAGCTGCGCCGTCGAAGTTTCTTGTGTGCTTTTACCGCAGCCACTGAGCACACTTGTAATAAAGAATAAGCTCATGAATATCGTTAATAACTTTCTATTCGCCTTTAGCATAATCTCCTCCTAAAATTTCTTAAAAATCCTGTTCGATCAGAATTCAAGTATTTAAGATCTTGGAAAAATCTGCAGTTTTTGCTCTTTGAGCTAACTGCGCAAAGCCTTGCAGCAAAGCTGGCACTACGAGCGGGTCCACCCCCGCGCTCAAATAATCGATCCAGCGCTGCAAAACATTGCGCAAAAATTCTTCCTGCGCTTTTCCCGCAGGCGTTGCATAGATGCGCTTTACCCGTTTGTCCGTAGTTCCTTGGACCCGACTGACAAGCGCCTTGCTCTCTAGCATTTTTATCGTGCGCGCCACCACAGCCTTATCCACACACATCAAAGCTGCCATATCATCCTGTCTTACGCCTTCATTTTCATAAAGATTCAACATCAGTACGTATTCTGAAAAAGTCAGACCTAATTCCGAACAGGCCGTGACAATATAATTTTGTGACCGACGGTCTAATATCCCAAAAGATCTAGCCGTACTTCGATAATCCATTTGCTCACATCCTTTAGTTGATTTAATCAACTATATTATACCAAAAAAAAGCAGAGAATTCAACTCTGCTTTCCTCCTATTCTTTTATCGAACGATGCGCTAAACCCACGCCGAGCTCATTGAGGTTCAAAACGCCAACGCCCATGTAGATAGCAACACAAAGATGCTCTTCATAGCGAGCGATACCGATCTTCCCGCCAACATTGAAGCCGGTTGCTTTCGTTTTGACCTGTTCAAGTGCTGCACTGGCCGCGCCAGCAACTGGCCCGGCACCAATATGATTATCTGGTACGATTCCCTGTCTTTGCGCCGCCACAACAGCTCGCTCAACGATCTTCACAATAGAACTGATGAATTCCCCGCCAAAATCGACTGCCGTAGCCCGTATGGCCTGCTGGGCCAGCTGCTTTTTAACCGCATTTTCTTCCTCACGGCTGGCGGTCACTGCAATCTTCAATGCAGCCCGGCCAACATCGATGCTCGTAATCTTGCCTTTTTCCATAAAAACCCTCCTGTAAAACTTCCGATTCCACTGCTTGTATTATAACGAAAAGCATAGATTTTTTCAATGAAAGCCCCCTGTTGCTTCTTGATACAGCTCGCAAAAAGCCGAGCAGAAATCAATCTGCTCGGCTTTTGTGATCCATCGCTATAACTTATCAGGCATTGTCTTCTTGCGTCTGTACTTTTGGGGTACGAATCATATAAAGGACAAAAATAATGAAAAACAGCGCCATCGCGGCTGCCGAATAACGATACATATCGATATAGCCGATCGTTTCAGCTGCTGCACCAAGGCCGATGGCCCCAGCACTCGTTCCGACATCGAGCATATTATAAAATGTAGCACTTGCACCGCTGCGACGGTCACTGCTCACGAGGTTGAGCATCCAAGTCAAAAGAGCTGGCAGCAAAAGACCGCCACCAAAACCGTATAAGACAGAAACGCCGAGCAGCATCGGCAAAGACGTAGCGTGCATGAGCAAGATCAAAGCGATAAAAAAGAGTGCCGATCCAGGAACCATTATCCAAGCCGGACCCTTAGCGTCAAAAATACGGCCACCGACTGGTCTCGATAAGAAAATACAGATTGTCCCGACGATAAAGAAAGCACCAGCGTTTTCGATATGCGCCTGGTTGGCCATCATCGAAACAAAGGTATTTACGCTTCCGTAACTCATGCCAAAAAGAACCGTCAACAGAGCCGGAATCGCCGTACCGCGTTCAAGCAAGCGGTCACGCAGCGACAGTTTTGCTTTGGCTTCTTTCGGCGCCGCAACAGCTGATGGCTTGCTCGCGCTTGTCGTCAAAAAAGCCAACGCACTTGCAATGGCTGCAACAGCAAACATGGAAGCCGAACCCGACCCATTCATGAGCCATAGTCCAGCTGCCGGAGCCAACGCCATGGCCAAGGTGCTGCCAAGGCCGAAATAGCCGATGCCTTCGCCCATGCGTGAACGCGGAATGATATCCGCTGCAATTGCCGCCGCAAACGTCGTAGTCAAGCCAAAACCGAAGCCATGCAATAATCGAATCGCGATCATTTCATTGACGGAATAGAAGAAATTATAGCCAACCGTACAAAGGACGGAAATCAAAAGCCCTAAGTACAAGCATTTTTTCTTGCCGAACTTTTCCTGCCCAAAATCGGTGAAAAAGCGAATAAAAATAGCGGAAAATCCAAAGATCCCCGTAATGATACCGATCTGCGATCCCGTTGCGCCATGTGCAGCAGCATAAAGAGGCAAAGTCGGCAGTAAAATATGAAAGCCGCCAAACAATAAAGCGTTGGTCATTACGATTGCGATAAAATTCTTTGTCCATAACCGAGTATTTTCCATGATAAAATTGAACACTCCCCATAGGTTTCATTTCGCCGCCAAAGCGGTGTAAATCAAAGTAGAAAAAACCAGATGGCACACAGAGCTCTGCACACCATCCAGTCCGTTCTTCAGGCTTCATCGCCTAATATTATTTTGCTTTTAGGTGTTGGTCGAGGAAATCAATGACGACTTGCATTACTTCTGGTTGAACCCAGTATACGCCGCCATGGGCTGCACCGGTGACTTCATAACGAGTAGATTCTATGCCATGAGCTTGCAGTGCTTGATGAAGGATTTCTGTCTGACTAGGTGATACGAGCTGGTCAGCCGTGCCATGCATCAAGAGGAACGGTGCCGTCTTATCTGTGATGTAATTAAGTGGGTTAGCTGCTGCTGCACTATCCGGATCCGCTAATATTCCACCATCTGTGCCGCCAAATATCGGACTGCCATTTACCCAAAGTGCTTCGGTCGCTCCGGCTGATTTATGTCTTTTCTGGACTTCTTCAGAAAAATCTGAACCGACGCGGGTCAAATCCGATAAGCCATAGATATCAACTGCCGCTTTTACATCACTGCTTTGATCAAGGTTTTCACCCTTATCGAATTTTTTCGTGCCATTGCTGGTACCGACCATTGCCGATAAATAGCCGCCGGCAGAATCGCCAACAACCGCAACATTGTTCGGATCGACGTTGAATTTTGCCGCATTGGCTTTGATATAGCGAATCGCAGACTTCACGTCTTCGACCGGCTGCGGGAATCTGCCCGTAGGCGCCACGCGATACTGAATGCTCGCGACGACATAGCCGGCATCGGCCATTTGGAGACGCTGCTGTATATATCTATCTTTATTGGCATGGATGAAGCCGCCGCCTGTAACAAAGACAACTGCCGGCATCTTTTCTTTGCGCTGCGGCTTCAAAACGTCCATCTTCATCGCGACATTGTCGTAGCCGATTGTCGAGACCTGTTCATAAACAACATCGGAAATCAGATCGACCTGCGGTTTTTTCACCTGTACATTGAGGATCTTGCTATCTGCGGCATGTGCTGTCTCTGCCGAAACCACAGATAATCCTCCAAGGCTCAACAATACGCCGCTCAAGGTCACCATGGTGATTGTTTTTTTCAGATTCATGTTAAAATCCACTCCCTTAAAATTTGTCTTTCAAAATAAATAAATTAAAACATGTATAAAATGATATGTTGTAATTTATATAATTATTATATATACTAGAAAAAATAAAGTCAATACATTTTGCAAGTGAGGTTTACATATGAATACATTAAGCTATGCCATTTTAGGCCTAATTGATAAGGATCAACTGACCGGTTATGATCTGACCAAGATCTTCAATGACTGCGTCGCTGATTTTTGGAGTGCCAAACAAAGCCAGATTTATACCGAGTTAAAAAAGCTCGTAGCCGAAGAACTCATCGAATTCAAAGTAGTCATCCAAGGAGAAGTCCTCGAAAAAAAAATATATTCCTTGACCCCCAAAGGCAAAGAAACGCTCCTATCGTGGATGTCTGAAGAAGAACCACCACTGCCACAAAGCAAGGACATCTTTAAGCTTCGCCTTTATTTTTCAGAAAATCTCTCGCCAAAACAGCTGCAAGAAAAGTTTGAAAATCGCAGCAAAGCAGTTTTTGCCTTGCTGCTGCGCTATCAGACCAAACTCAACGAATATTGCCCCGAAACCGTCGCGTCGCAATCGGCTGGTGATTACCTGCTGCTCAAGGGCGCAGTCACCAGTCTCGAAAGCCAACTGCGCTGGCTCGAAGAATCCCTTGATTTTCTCAACAAGCTGCGAAAATAATCCCCCCGAGCAAAAAAGAGCTGCTTATGAAAGCGGCTCTTTTTTGTATTCCCGTTCGATCCAGTCAGTCCCTTTGTGGATACTGACAAATTCCCCTGCTGTTTTTTGTCCATATTGACCTTGCCTGCAGACTTTTGCCGCGTGAATGTTTGCATGTTTAGCTGCACAGAAAAAAATAAGCTCTTAGCAAAAAACATCCTGCGATGCTTTTTCTAAGAGCTTGTTTTTTTCGATTTATTTACCTTTTTCCAAAGTCTTCACTGGCTGTGCCTCTATTTTTTCCACAGTGGCCGTCCCCGTATTTTCTACCGGATCTGCCAGTCCATTTCTGACTTCATGAATTGTCTCACCCACAGCTTTTCCTAGCTTTGGGAGTTTTGTTGGCCCAAAAAACACAACCCCGATCACAACAACCACCGCAATCTCAGGGACACTCAAACCAAACATCAACGACACGTCCTTCCATTTCTATCCATTCAACTCACTTATATTTTAAGTTCCTCACAGGCAAATGCCTGATTACTGTCATTTTACAGCAACTACATTTTCTTTGCTCTAGCTTTATCTACAAAAATTCCGTGAAGCACTTGTATCTATCCTATAGTATATCTTTCCTTTTCGTCAATCTTTAATTGCAGAAATTCTTTTTTTCTTGTCAAAATATTGTACGGCTTTGTTTCTTTCCGGCCTTATTCGCCTTGTGTCCGCTGATATTGCCAATATAAGCCGGATGCATCAAATCAAGCTTTTTGAGCACATCACCCACGCGAATAGCTGCATATAAGTTAAACCGAACATCCGGGTCTGCTAAATCAATGCTTAAAAGCTGCTCTATTTTGTCATAGCGATAGCGCAAAGTGTTGACATGGACAAAAAGTTTTTCCGCCGTTGCCTTCCAATTGAAATTACAGGCGAGTAAAGCACGCACCGTTTCTTGTAATTCCGAATCGCAGTCATGATCGTATTCTAAAAGCTTGTCGAGCGTATTTCGGCAAAAATCACAAATGCTCTTCCTATTATGTAAAAACAGTTCTGTAAAAATCCCCATATTATTGAAATGCTGCACGACATTCTTTTTCTCAAGCAAACGGAAGGTCAAGGCAATGTGTGCTTCATTAAAGCTTTTATAGAGATCTGGCAGCAAATAATTGTTGCCAATACCAATAGCGGCCTTGGTTTCGAGTCTTTTTTCAACAAAATTTTTCCAATTCTCCAAACGCTTCTCGTCCGGCCAAGGATTTTCCTTGTCACTGCGGGGCTGTTGGACATCCGTCAAGATGACGACATGCATCTCTTTCCAATAGACGAGCTCGATGGGACTGACGCCTGCCGAAACCGCAAACTCACGGCTGAGCTGTTTGAGTACCGTCACATTGCTGAACTTGTTTTCAAAAACAACGACCATCACCGCATAAAAATGCTCCATATCGAGTTGAATACCCATTTTCTCACGAAAAAATTTAATATGATTCCCTTTATTTACAAATAAATCTTCAATGAACTTTCTTTTTTCTTCTTGCAGCTGCCGTTCGATGCGCAATTCACTGCGAAGATAGTTTTTTAGTGCCAGCCGAGTATTGGCTATGATATCGATGATCTTTACGATTTGATCCGTCGGGATGTCCTTGAGCAATACCCATAATTTCTTGCCGTTGTTGTCCACGACGAACACAAGCCGCCGCGAATTCTTGCAATAATAGTATTGATCTTCCTTGATTCCTGGCATTTCCTGCAAAAAGTGGCCTAAAGCTTTGTCTGACAGCGGCATTTTGCGCGGATAGTGTTTAAACAAACGGTCATCGATGATAAAGACTTCGCGCTTTACATTTTCTCTGATGTATTTTCCCACTTCACCGATGCCTTTAGTAACCAACGACTCCAAAAGATGCACTGCAGTATCCGTATCTATATCCATTCCATTCAATCCTTTTCTCCACGATTCGATAACATACGATTTCCATCGCTCAGATCTGCTGCCTGTATTTTGGTTGCAGTAAGATAAAATGAGGCTTCGCAGCTTTATTTTATCTTACTGTATTTTTTTTAAAAGTTCAAATCCAGCTTAGAAGAAACAATTCACCGTAAAGCAAAGAGTCTTGTCGAGGCTATTGCCATGGAACGCCGGAGTCAATGACCGATCCGTAACGCTCAGAAGCTGATAGCAAAGATTCAACGCTACATTTTTTGCCGGAACGTATTCGTATGCAAATGTCCAGCCTTTTACATTATCCGTGCCATGTAAGGACACATCATAATTTCCCGTCGTATCTGCATTGGCTAGCACATCAAAGCCACCGAGACCATAAGGAACCGCTCCGCTTTTAACCTGTCGATAATTTACCAGCCAAGCATTATCTCCTTTTTTCCGCACATCTGTCATCGGAGTATTGTTAAAGAGGCATTTGCTTCCGCTCGGCCCCTTGGCATTGCTGAGCTGTACCGACCAGCCATTTGGATTTTTATTCATATTCGCCGGATTTTTCAACGTGGTCCCTATGTATTCTGTCAACAAAGTCATTCCACTGAATTTATAACTCGCCCCAAGGTCATACCCTTGCGAAGAATCGTATTTTGCCCCATTCGCTGCCAATAAGCGACTGCCCGCATTCACGGCTGCATTGCTCGTCCCTGGGATATCCGACCAGTAATAGCCCGTGGTGAACTTGAGTTTATCGCTCGCTTGCCAGGTTAGATTTCCGATTGTCACCTGGTTGCTGTCACTTTGATTGCCTGATGCGGTTGTATTTCCTTTTGTCGGGTTGCCCGTCCAAGCATTGAATCCAGCCACTTTGCTCAGCGATTTTTTAATCCAGATTCCATCGGTCGAATCCGGTTTTGACATCAAACCAAAACCAGTTTCGCAGTTGCTGTCTCGTCCGATTTTTAAGACATCAAGTCCCATCACGTTTTGAGCCGTCAGTGTAGCAACATCGATATAGGTTGTTGACCCGATACCATCGGTATTGCCGGGGCGGTTGCTCCAGCCAGAAGTCAAGCGGATATTCGCTTTCATCGTGTCATTCAAATCACCAGCAATCAAAATACGGGCCCGCCAATCGTATTGATCGCCGCCTTTTAGTTTTGAAGATTGATTGACGGTTTGCTGCGGATCATTGCCATGCAGGCGAAAGCGCAAATCACCGCTGGCAATCCAAGTTTTTGTCTTCGCTTCCACTTTTGCCACACGAACGCCCATATGATTGAGTTCACTGGCAAATTCTGCGGACAGGCGATCAATCGACTTTTGTTGATTTTCATCTGCCGTCTGAAAATTATCTATTGCTTTGCCCACCAGGACTGCCATTTCATAACGCGTGATTTCCTGGTCCCCGCGAAACTCGGCATCGTTATAGCCTTGGATCAATTTGGCTTCGCCGAGTTCACGGACAGCATCATAAGCCCAGTGTCCACGCGGTACATCATCAAAAGTTGCCGCCAAGCAGCTTGCTGAAAATAATCCTGTCATCATTACGGTAAAAAAAGCGGTTCTCAAGTTTTGCATCCTTTTCAAAATCAACCAACTCCATTTTCTTCAGCTTAATAAATTCTTATGATTCCTATAAAACATTATTTATTTGTGTATTCATAAAATTAAAAAATTTGTCCATCGCAAGATAGAAGGAAACTATCCCTGCCAGCTTCCTTCTTCTTGATTTCTCAGCTTTCTTTAACTGCGTTTTTGCCCGCCAAATACCCAAAGGTATAGGCTCTGCCATGGCTGTTACCCGGAATTGCCGTCGGATAATCATTGCCATAGAAACAACCGGAGTTATTGCCGGCAGCATAAAGCCCAGGAATGACTTCTTTTTCTGTATCGAGGACCTGCATTTTATCGTTGATCTGCAATCCGCCCAAAGTCACGAGCATCGAAGAACCCATCTTGCACGCATAAAATGGCGCTTTGACTAAAGGTTTCATAAAGAGGCTCGGTTTGCCAAAATCTTCATCGCGGCCTTTTTCGGCCAGCTCATTATAGCGTTTGACCGTCGCTAGGAACTGCTCTTTTGGAATATTCATCAAATCTGCCAACTCATCGAGAGAATTTGCTTTTTTTACGAGACCCGATTCAATATAACGGTCCACATCTTTAGGATCATGATGGAATTTCATTTCCTTACAAGCTGTCTGGTGGAAACTCGGCGCCTCTTCTGGCCATTTGTCATCCCAAATCGTCCATTTGCAATGATCCTTTTGCTGGCGGGACGAGTTGACCAAATAGCCAAAGACTAAATCTTCATTGCCAAAACGTTCACCTTTCATATTGACGCTGAGCCATGGCTGACGGACAAGCGCGTCCGGATTTTCTTTGGCGTTGTCGACAAAAGCTTTGTCAAAGTACATCGCCGTATGCGGACCTTCATCGATTGCCGCACCGATCCAAAGCCCCATCTGCTGCCCATCACCCGTATTATAAGTTCCCGGATAAGATATTTTATTGACGTATTGCGCCGTTGGAATATAATATTTCAGCATTTCTTCATTGTGTCCATAATCGCCAGCACAGAGGATGACGCCCTTTTTGGTGTTGAAGCGGATGTATTTGCCGTCTTCCGCCTTGCCGATGACACCAGTGACCCTGCCAGTATTATCCTTGCGAATCAATTGCGCACCTGGCGTTTTATAATAAATCTTGATGTTATGCTTTTCCGCATTCTTGAGCAATGTATAGATGGTAGCATACGTCGCCGGACCACCATAGAGCCCTTTTGGCATATCAGCCAAAGCGGATTCCGGCGGATCCATGACAAATGTAAGCGTAGGATAGGTCGGCAAAGTGGAAGATGGTGCTACGAGCTCATCTTTCGTCCAGCGATGTTTGATCGTGCATCCAGCTTCGAGTTCCATCGCCACGAGCCAGTCATTTGCTTTACCGCTGTTAAAAGCAAACTGATTGACGACTCGCTGATCGGCCCGATACGCACCATAGCGCATGAGTTCCTGGGCTATCTGCATCGGATCCATTTGGGTTCCGGCTTCAAGCTGAACCTTGGCATTGACGGCACCATAATCGTAGCTGCGGAAATTGACATTTTGTGTCTTCTCTAAAAGAACGACTTTTGCGCCTTCTTCTGCGGCTGAAATAGCCGCACATAGGCCTGAAAACCCTCCACCGACCACAGCGATATCGACTTCTACAGTTTCCTTGATCTCGCTATCTTGTATCGCTGCCGGTGCTTTCAAAAAGCTTGGTTCCTGGCTATTGCCTGCATTTTTGGCAGCCTCGATTGCCGCTCTGTCTTCTTTGCTTCGCCCATTGCCACAGCCACTGACCAAAAGGCCTGAACCGACTACACCAGCAAAAGCCAATGCACTGTTTTTCAAAAAGCCGCGACGGGACATTCCTTTGGCTTGTTTTTTCTCACTCATACTATTTCCTCCCCAATAAATATCTTTCATCATATGATAATCAAATTGTAGCATTTTGCGAAAAATCAGTAATCGACGAATACTTTGAATTTCCTCTCCCGTCTTTGTAGGTATTCACCATAAAATAAACCATATTAATCGTACCATCAGCAATATTTTCTTATTTCTTGTTTTTTCCTCCAAAAAAACAAAGGGAAAAACCATATATTCATCCTATTCTATATTTTTTAAATATCTCGTTACAGACTTATTCCCCTAAGAAAGCTTGGTTTTCAAAGCTTTCTCGTTTTATAAAAAGATTTCGTCTAGTTCATCTATACAAAAAGCTGTTTCGAATTCTTGTAGATATCATCAAAGAAAAAAAACTGCATCCATTATAAAATAGACTTAGCATCATATTGCTAATATTTATAGAAAGGATGAATCATGATGGCTACTATTATAGAATTTATTAAGCGCAAGCCATTACCGGTTGCCATTGTCTTGATCGTCTTGATTGGAATCGGTGCTTTTGCCATGAAGCAAGCAGAGGCGTATCCGGCATTAGCCTGTGCACCGTGCCACAACATGGGACCTTATGTTGAAGGTTATGAATCCGCTGAACTTTTATCGCATAAGCATGAGCAAGCCGGCGTCAAGTGCATCGATTGTCATGACAATTCTATGGGTGATAAAATCCATGAAACCTGGGCTTATGTGACAGATGATTTCGATGATCCTCTCGATCAGCATAAATTCAGCAACGAAATGTGCTTGAAATGTCACAATATCGATGACATCAAAGGCAAGACAAGCTATGGTCAGGTAAATCCGCATGATTCCCATCTGGGCGATCTGGTATGTTCTGACTGTCATAAAATGCACACCAAATCCAAAACTGCCTGCTCGGAATGTCACAACTTCGAGTTCATGCAAAAACTGCCAGCGGAATGGGAAAAATGATTTTCTGCTAGCAAACTGGCCGGCTCAAGGATTTTTTATTGAGCCGGCTCCTTATTTTCCAGGAGGTTTATGATGCCTATTGAAATTGAATTCAGTAACCTGATAAAAATATATGAAGAAAAATCCCTTTACCAAAACCTCAGCGGCAAAGCCAAAGCTGGTCATTGCACCTGCATAACCGGCAATAACGGCTCCGGTAAATCCACTTTTTTGAAAATCATCGCGGGGCTCGCCCGTCCGACAAGCGGGTCCATTCTATATTACAAAGAAGGAAGTCCCTGCCCTCCGGCAAAGGTCCGCGAACAAATCGCCTTTGTTTCTCCCGAAATGCAGCTCTACGATGCGTTGACCGCAACAGAAAATCTTCTTTTCTTCGCTTCAATGGCAGCAAATTCGGCTTTGGCTAAGGCACTTGTGCCAAAAGCCTTGCAAATGGTTGGCCTATCCACAGCCGCTGACAAAAAGGTCGCGACCTTCTCAACCGGCATGAAGCAGCGCTTGAAGCTGGCATTGCTGCCGGCCTCGAACCGAAGCCTTTGGCTGCTCGATGAGCCTGCCTCAAACCTTGATGCCGTGGGGCGAAACATCGTAGAAAACCTCATCGAACAAGCCCAAAAGAAGCAGTATACTTTGCTGCTGGCGACGAACGATCCCTCGGAGGTGGCCTATGCCGACACGATTTTCCGCCTTTCATAAAACAAAAGAGATCCTCTGCAAGGAGCTCACCACTGAATTTCGCACGCGTTATGGCAGCTCTGCCCTGCTGATGTTTTCGCTGACAACACTATCTGCCGTCAGCATGAGCATCGGGGCGCAGTCCCTATCGCCTGATTTTCTAGCAGTTCTCTTTTGGATCATTTTATTTTTTTCAGCTATGGCAGGGCTTTCCCGCGTATTTTTACAAGAAAGTGATCAGGGGACCTTGCAAACCCTGCGTATTTATGCGAGCAGCCAGCCGGTTTTTTTCGGCAAATTCATCTATAACGTATTGCTGCTCTTTGCCTTGACGCTGTTTTTGCTGCCACTGTTCATCGTGTTTTTAAATGCATCTGTCCCGCATTTAGGTGAGCTTTGCCTCGTTCTTTTGCTCGGAAACATCGGTCTTTCTGGTGCTGCAACACTCATTGCTTCCTTGTTGACACAGGTCCAAGGGCAAAGTTCACTGTTCACCATCCTAAGCTTTCCGATCATTTTACCGCTGCTGCTTTTTTGCATCCAGCTGACCGCTGCGGCTTTTTCTAACGAAGGCTTCACCATAGACAATCGCCTGCTTTTTCTAGCAGGCTACGATGTCGTGATTCTCGGCCTGGCATCTGTTTTATTTGATTATATCTGGTACGATTAGGAGGTTTACCATGTTTTTTGACACAGCTTTAACTGCCTTGACACTTGCCGTCATTTGGGCTGTTTTCTATCTCGTCCCCCCGGCACAAGGACTTGGCGATCTGGTCCGCATCGCCTTTTTCCACATTCCGACGGCGTGGGTGTCCGTATTGGCCTTTGTACTGTCTGCCTGGTGGAGCATCTGCTACCTCAAAACGCGCAAAATAGAGACCGATGCATTGAGCTGTCGCTCCGCTGCCATCGGCTTGATCTTTTGTCTGTTGGCTACGATCAGCGGCGCTGTTTTTGCCAAGCTCACCTGGGGCGCCTATTGGAACTGGGACCCAAGGCAAATCACGATTTTCATTTTGCTTTTGGTCTACGGAGCTTATTTTGCCCTGCGCTCAGCAATCCCTGATGCTCAAGTACGCGCCAGGCTCTCAGCTGTCTATGCGTTGTTTGCCGGAGCTGCTATGCCGTTTCTCGTCTTTGTCATTCCCCGTTATTACTCATCTTTGCACCCTGAACCCGTCATCAATGCCAGCGGACATATTGAGATGGACCCGGTCATGCTCTCCGTTTTGCTCGCAGCTTTAGCTGTTATGACCTTGATTTACCTGCGTATCTTATTTCGACGGAGGTGTTCAGCATGAAACAACGCCATTTGATCATCCTCACAGCCGTCGCTCTATTTGCGCTATATGCCTTCAGCGAACTCAGCCAGTCCCTCAATCCTTATGTGAGCTTTGCCGAAGCAAAAACAAGCAAAGCGACTGTCCAGGTCAAGGGCAGCTTGCTAAAAGACCCGACCAGCATTACGTACGAAAACCAAGAACTCCGCTTTTTGCTGCGTGATGAAAAAGGTGAACAGGTCCAAGTGTCTTATCGCGGACCAAAACCGGATAACTTTGAACACGCCGACAGCGTCGTTGCCATCGGCAAATACAAAGGCAGCGAATTCTCTGCCGAAAAGCTTTTAGTAAAATGTCCCTCGAAATATGAACGCAAAGGAGCTTCTTCATGATTGGTGTCATCAGTTTATTTCTCGGCTGCATCTGCAGCTTCATTTCTCTATTTTCTTATTTGAACCACACAGGCCGCAAGGATAAGCGGCAAAAAGGCAGCGACCCAACCTTTCATCTCGGCGCTTTTTGCTATCAATTGACCGTTATATTCGCCGTCATCGCCGGAGCTTTTTTCCTTTATGTGATTTTAAGCGACCAGTTCCAATACAAATACATTTGGAGCTATTCCTCGAGCAGCCTGCCGTTTTTTTATAAAGTCGCCGTATTTTGGGCCGGACAAGAAGGTTCTTTCCTGCTTTGGCTCTTGCTGCACAGCCTCATTGGCTATATTTTGCTCAAAAGAAAATGCATGCCCGTGCCAGCTTTTATCGCCTACCTTAGCGTGCAGGTTTTTTTACAGCTTTTGCTCTTGCTGAAAAATCCATTTGTCCTTCAGTTAGGCGCGACTGCGCAAGGCATGGGACTCAATCCACTTTTACAGGATTTTTGGATGGTCATCCACCCGCCGATTGTTTTCATTGGCTATGCGCTCTTTGCCGTACCATTTGCTTATGCCATCGGTGCTCTTTTAGAGGAAAAGCATACCGATTGGCTTGAAAAATCCCTGCCTTGGGCTTTAGCGGCCTGGGGTTTTCTCGGCGCCGGCATCTTCCTTGGCGGCTTTTGGGCTTATAAAACCCTTGGCTGGGGCGGCTATTGGGGCTGGGACCCGGTAGAAAATGCTTCCTTGATTCCCTGGCTCACTGGCGGCGCACTCGTCCACGTCCTGCTGCTTGCCCGCAAGAAAGCCGGCGCACAGCGGTTTGCCTACATCACCGCGATCTACACGTTTATCCTCGTATTATACGGAACCTACTTGACGAGAAGCGGCGTCCTCAGCGACTTTTCTGTCCATTCATTCGGCAAGGACAGCAGCGCTTCGACCATGGCTTTTTTGATTGGTGCAATCGCGCTGCTTGCCACACTAGTTCTAGCCGTCAAATGGTCTACGATTTTTGCTGGAAAAATCTATGACAGCCTATGCAGCCGTGAATTTTTGTTGACGGCAGGTGCTGCTGCACTGATGGGGCTCGCCATACTCGTACTCATTGGTACGTCGACCCCGCTTTTAAGCCAGCTGCTCGGAAAACCGCAGAGCATCAACCCTGATTTTTACAATCATTGCACGCTGCCACTGGCCGCCATCTTACTATTTTTGGCAATACTTGGAACTCGGCAAAAATGGGATGCACAAAATATTCTTGGCCAAGCACTGCGCCCGATCTTCCTGGCAGCAATCGTCCTCGCCGCGGCAATTTCATTTGTCTACAGCTTAACCAATCCACTGGTTATTTTGACGGTCATCTTCGCCTTGGCACTGCTTCTTTCAAGCATCCTAAAGCTCTGCCAGCGGCAAGCCATGGCTTCGGTCCTCGGGCATCTTGGCCTATCCGTCCTTTGCCTTGGAGTTCTCTTATCTTCCCTCGCAGCGGAAAAAACGACGATTGCGATGCAGCCGGGTGAAAGCATTGCTGTTTTTGGTGAAGAACTTCGTTATGATGGCATCGATGATTCTGACCCAGAACAAAAAAAACAGCTATTTTCTGTTCTTCCAGAAAACAAGCAGATAACAGCGTTGACGAAATACACGCCGGATGGCCGCGAAGCCGCTCATGAACCGGCTATTTATCGCACATTGCAAGGGGATCTATACTTGTCTCCAAGCCAAAAACAAGCCCCCGAAAAACAATTGCTTCGCCTTGCCATGAATGAACCAAAAGAGCTAGATGGCACGACCTATTGTCTAAAATCCATCCGTATGGATGCCTCTAGTCCTGAAGCACTCAAATTCATCGCTGCAATATCCTTGCGTTCAGCAAAAGGAGAAACGAACTATGAGCTCGCCATGGTCCACGACAATGGCTCTTTTCAGTCAGAACCGGTCCAAACACCAGACGATCTTGAAATCTCTTTACAAGCACTCAATAAGGATAAACAGGAAATCTCCATTGCCGTACAAGATATAAAGGCAACTGACTCCCCTGAGCTTGACGTAAGCTTCAAGCCCATGATTTTCTTAGTTTGGCTAGGCTGCGCGCTCATCACTTTAAGCTGCTTTCTCGCTTTTGCCAAAAATTTCTGTCGCAAATAAAAAACGGAAGACCTTCCAGCTTCCCCAATAAAAAGACACTTGCAAAAAACGGTTCGAAAAAGTTAGATTAAATACAGTCAACTTTTTCGAGCACAGTTCACGCAAGTGCCTTTTTTATTTGCTTTTTCCCCGGCAAGCTTCTTCTGTAATAAATGAAGCCCGATTCAAGACATCCCAAACTTTCATTGCTGCAAACATATCGCTTTGTCCTTTGCCGCCAGCCAAATCGAGTCCGAGCATTTTTTCTATTTTTTCGTAACGATAATGGATGGTATTGACATGGGCAAACATTTCTTTCGCTGTTTTTGCCCAGTTGAAACCATTTTTAAGTAAAATACGAAGCGTATCGATCAATTGCAGTTTCATATCTCGATCATAGGTGATGATGGGGCCGAGCGTTTCTGCTACATAAGCTTTAAGCTCACCGATTTCACGAGAAAAAATAACCGAGAAAATCCCCATATCATCAAATAATTGCAAAGAAACGGGTGTCGGATTTTCTGAAAATGCGAGAGCGATCTTTGCTTCGATATAAGAATGATGCAGCTTCGCCAGTTGATAAAAGCGTCCGACGCCGCCAACCAGCTTTATATTGAGCTCAGCTTCAAGCTGACCCTTATAACTCTCTGCCAGCAATTTGATTTCATTGCCCAATATCGGCATTTCTGCGGGTAAGATCAAAACCAAGGTCTTATGCCATAAAACAGGACTGAAACGTCCTGCTTTAAGCCGGCAACGCTCGATATCCAGCAAAGAGATTTCCGCTTCCCCAGTTACTGGCTCAAGCAGCAAAATACCGTAGTAGCGATCTGCCTTCAGATGCATCTTATGAAAACCTATGATGTCATGGATATTCGCGCTGCTTTGGACCAACGCTTCCGCCAAGTTTTTCTCAAGGCGCTCCGCCTGACGTTTCGCCTGCATCTGCATGTCGAGATACGTCTGCAATGCCAGTCGACGCTGGCAAAACAAATGGATTTTTTTGCTGATTTCTGTCATCTCCGTTTGACAGAAACACACGCGCAAAACTTCGGCCTTTTCGGTAAACTCATAAAAAAGCCATTTGTTCTCTCGATGATAATAGTATTCAAGCGAACTGAGCTTTGGCATATTGTGCAGCTGAGCTTGCAGCAAAGCCATATCCGGAGCTAACGCATGACTCCACAATGCCATGCCGGCGGCATCGATAAACACTAAGGGCTGCCCGATTTCTGCAGCCAAATCTGCCGCCAGTGCCTCGATGCCGCCGGTGATGAGAAGTTCCAAAAAATGCTCGTCTAACTCTGTTTGTTTTTCCATCTTCTTTCACTCCCCACCATTTTTTCCCGCAGCTTTATCGAGGAAACCAACATAGGCATCATCGAGTACCCCCAAGGCTTTTAATACATCCCAGATTTTGATCGCCACAAACAATTCAAATTTATGTGCGGCTTTTTGCACCTCGAAGCCTAGCAGCTTTTCAATGCGCTCTACCCGGTAATAGATCGTATTGACATGCACGCCGCATTTTTCTGCAGTATCCTTCCAGTTCAATCCATTGTCGAGCAAAATCCTCAAGGTATTCAAGAAACTCGCATTCTTTTGGTTATCATACGATAGAATCGGACCGAGCCCATCATATACATAACGCCTATTTTCTTCCTGACTGCGGCTGAATATATAGCGAAAAAAGCCCATATCAGAAAAGCGCTGTACGTAACCGCCTTCAGCCAATATCCCCTTAAAAGCCAGCGCGATCCTTGCCTCGCGATAACTTGCTTCGAGTTGGTTAAGCGGGTAGATCTGCCCGATACCGACAGCAAGCTCGACGCCTAGTTCTTTGGCTACAATATCCTTAAAGACTTCGGACACACGAAGTTCTGGCCATTCTTTACGAATTTCAAACGTCTCATTTTCATAAAGTGCCGGAATGATATGGACGAGGTTCCCCCGCCAATAAATCGGTCGCATCGAAGGCAGTTGGTTGCTTTCCGTATAAACCACCATGCGCTCAACAATCTGTTGGATCTGATTGCGCTCGAGTTCACCTTTGGGCTGAAGCAGTTGGATTACATAGGGCTTATCCTTATTCAAATTAAAGTGGCCCAGTGATAAAAAATCATTATGCAAATGGCTCTCTCCACCAAAAAGCTGTTCCATCAAATCCGTTTCGACGGACTCAAACAAGCGTTGTGCCTCTTGCTGTGACTGCCAATAAAAAGCCATCGCTAGCGTTGTCACCTCAAGGACCTGACGAATAACCGCTATAGACTCGGCCGCGCATTCTACAACTGCCAGCAAGGGCTGAGGCTTCTCCGTCAGCCCATAAAGGAATATTCCTCGCTCATCATAGAATTCTCTTGACCCGGCAGGCAAAACTCGGTATAAATCCAAAGGTTGCCGCAGCCCTTGACTACGACAAAGCACTTTTCCTTGTCCATCAAATACGGCCCATTCCCGTTTAAGACGTTTTTGCAAAAAAGCCACGATCTCTGGCAGGCCTTGTTCGCGGACTGCCTTGAGAAGGTCGAGCTTTGAAACTATTTTTTCCATAAAACACCTCCGGCAAGCAAAATATCATTTTGCCCTAAACTCTGAGCACTTCTGCTCCCTACGGAAAAAAGAGACTGCTCAGGAACACAGTCTCTTTACTCATTATACATTTAAGTTCTATTTCAAAATATTTTTTCCTGCCAAATAGCCAAAGGTATAGGCCCGGCCATGGCTGTTTCCCATCATGGTCACGCAATAATCGTTGGCGTAATAGTTTCCGGAAGCATTGCCCGCCGCATATAGTCCGGCAATAACCTTTTTGTTTTCATCAAGGACCTGCATATTTTCATTGATCTTTAGCCCGCCCAAGGTAACGAGCAAGGCCATAGAAATATGTGCCGCATAAAATGGCGGTTTTTCTATCGTCGTCAGACAAGTATTGCGCTTGTAAAAATCTTCATCAAAATCTTTTTTCTTGAGTTCGTTATAGCGATCTACCGATGCTTTGAGCTTTTCAAACGGCATGTTCATCTTCTGCGCCAGTTCTTCTAATGTATTGGCCGATTTGACGACATTATCATCGATGAGCTGCTGCAGCCTCTTTGGATCGTGGTAGACGCTCTTTAGGGATTTACAAGCTGTTTGATGAAATTCCGGCGCTTCCTCCGGCCATTTTGCATCCCAGACATTCCAGCGCGTATGGTCATTTTCCTGCCGCGTGCTGTTGGCGATGTACGCATAAGGAAGATCTTCATTGGCAAATCGATCTCCGTCGACATTGAGCCCCAGCCAAGGCTGGCGCATAACGGAATCCGCAAGCCCTGGAGCATCGACCATACCAAAATCGAAATACATCGGTGCATGGGGCGCTTCGTCCATCGCCCCGCCGACCCACATACCCATTTTCTGCCCATCACCAGTATTGGCTTTGCTTGGATAGAGGTTGATTTTGACCGTTTCACTGCTTGGAATATAATATTTCAACATTTCCTTATCATTGCCATAATCGCCCGTGCAAAGAATGATGCCCTTCTTGCCACTGAATTTTATATATTTGCCATCTTTGCCTTTTGCTATGACTGCACTGACTCGGCCATTATCACCCTGCTCACGTGCCAGCTGGACGGCCGGAGTATCAAAATGAATGTCTACGCCTTTTTGCTGAGCAGTGGATTGAAGTGTGTATGCCACCGCAATAACGGGATTGCCGCCAATCATTCCCTTTGGTGCTTTTTCAATCGCCTCTGCCGACGGCTCTAAGACAAACGTCATTGTCGGAAAGGTAGGCAGCGTCGCCCCTTCGGCTACCATTTCGTCCTGTGTCCAAACATGCTGGACCTTACAGCCGGCTTTAAGCGCCATATCGAGCAGCCAGTCATTGACTTTGCCGCTTTCATTGACCCATTTCATAACGACCCGCTGATTGCCTTTATAGGCTGCATAACGCATGATTTCACGCGTAGCCATGACTTTATCGATGTGGATGCCGACGCTTTTTTGAGAGCTCGAATCGATTGCCCCATAGTCGTAACCGCGAAAATTGACATTTGGCGTTTTTTCCAGCACGATGACCTTTGCCCCTTCTTCTGCCGCCGAAATAGCTGCACAAAGGCCCGACATTCCCGCCCCGACAACGATGACATCGGCCTCTTTTGTCGAGGCGATCTCACTGTCTTTGATCGGCTCTGGTGCCGTCAAAAAAGACGGCTTCCCATTTGCTGCTTTATCGCTGCCTGGATCGCGCTTGCGGCCGTTGCCACAACCACCCATCAAGAGCCCAGAGGCCATGACCCCAGCCATGGTAAAGGCTCCGCTTTTCAAAAAATTCCGTCGTGATATCCCATGTTTTCCATCTCTATCATCTTGTACTGACATGCAAAATTCCCCCAAACGCTTTTTCTTTATCATATTTTGATAGCAAACCTGAAGCTGGTGCGCTTTCTCTCAAACAACCCACCATTTTTCCGCAAGCAGCCTTCATATCATTGCAATTGCATAATCTTATCATAACAGTTGATTATGATTGAGTCATCTTGCATTCCTACGGAATATTTTGCCCTTTAGTTGTATACATCAACGGATACATCGCCTCCGTACTCGTGCATTCCGCTTGTATTTCTTATCTTAAAAGTCACTCTTTTCTTGTCAGTATAAATCTTGCTTCGATTTTCATGTCCTCAAAACTATTGTAAAATACACTAGGCTTTTTTCATTTCATTTGTATTTTTCTACAATGTTTTTCTTCTATTATGCTGTATTAAAATATTTCTTTAATAACTGCAAAACAAATTGAATTCCGTTATAATAGAAAACAGAGTCGAAAAGCTGGAAAGAAGGTCTTTTTAAATGAAAGATATATTAGATGTACATATGCATACCCTGATGAGCGGACATGCTTACAGCACTATCCGCGAAATGACGGCTGCAGCAAAAAAAAGCGGGCTAGAGCTCATCGGTATCACAGAACACGCGCCTATGATGCCGGGAACCTGCCACGAAATATATTTCCATAACTTCAAGGTCATCGCCCGCGATGCCTATGAAGTTCCATTGCTCCTTGGCAGTGAACTCAACATCATCGACTACAAAGGCAATGTCGACCTCAAAGACGACGTACTGGCAAAACTAGATTATGCCATTGCCAGCCTGCATGAACCATGCCTTGATCCTGGCAGCATCGAAGAAAACACCGCCGCGGTCATTGGCGCAATGAAAAATCCTTATATAAAGATCATCGGACACCCCGATAACGGGAATTATCCCCTAGATTATGAAGCAGTTGTCAAAGCAGCCAAAGAATACAATGTTTTGCTTGAAGTCAACAACAGCTCTTATCATCCACTATCAGGACGCATCAATTCGCGAAAAAATGCGTTGATCATGCTGGGTTTATGCAAGCAGTATGAAGTCTCCGTCATCATGGACAGCGATGCCCATATCGATCTTGATGTCGGCAACCATGAATTCTCTCAGTCCGTTCTATCAGAAGCCAACTTCCCAGAAAGCTTGGTCGTCAACACCGATGTGAAAAAGTTCCAAAAATTTTTGGATTGATAGCTCAATTAAACACACAGGCGATTATGATCTCGCCTGTGTGTTTTTCGCCTATTTATTCCCCGTTAATATGAAAGCGTTTTCATTCCATCTTTGTTTTTGCAGGTTTTTTCACTTTTATGGCGAATATATTTAACATAAAGTTTACGCCAGTATCTATGCACGTTTTGAACCCGTAAATAATAGATTCCATTTTCTAAAATAAATTTATTATTTAAAAGCTCGGAAAATTTTAATTATTGAGGTGAGGAAATGAGATTTACCATCAGCAAACAAATCTTAGTAACCTGTACCATGATCATTGCCATCTTCGTGATGCTCGATCTGTACATGTATCATCGCATGACCACGATTCAAGAAACGTATCAAACGCTTCTGACCGAATCAACCGACTTCACGAGCACGGCCAAAGACATCCGGACCCAGCTGTGGATGCGCAACACGTACGTCCGCAATTACATACTGACCGGAGACAGCACGTACATAACCAAGAGCAATGATATGAAAGCTCTTACAGAAACTAAATTGAGCTTTTTGGCTGACACTATGCAAAACCCACAAGCAGCCAAAGAAATCGGCATTTTGAAACTAGCCCTGACGGAATATGATAAGACACTTGACCAGGGCGCTGCCGTACGCGAAAAGCTCGGCATCGACGGTACCTTGAAATTCTTATCCGCCACTGGTAAACGCGCCGATGGCATGGAAACCATCATTGATGATTTTACTGAATTCGTCAGCACGCAAATCAAGAGTGAAATTGAACAGACCCAAAAAGAGCAGGCGCATTCCATGATCATCTTACTTGTTTGCAACTTGCTGACTTTGGCATTTGCCGTTTGGGCTGCATTTTTTCTCTCGCGCAGGATTTCGCAGCCAGTCGCAAAAATGGCAGAAACTGCCGCCAATGTCGCGCAAGGGGATTTGCGGGCAACTGAAAAGGTCTATGGCGGCAATAACGAAATCGGCGATATGGCAAAATCCATGGAAGGCATGGTCGGAAATCTGCGACATATCGTCAAACAAATCGTCGATACCGGCAAATCGGTAGCCAGTGCCAGTGACCAACTGAACCTGGTATCTGAACAATCGGCCCAGGCCGCGCAAGAAATCGCTTCAACGACAACGCATCTGGCCGAAGGTGCTGTAACGCAAACCGATGAGATGAACCAAGTCGTCGGCATCGTCTCCAATATGGTCTCGCATATCGGCGAAGTCGCCAAAAATACCGAAACACTCGCCCAAAGAGCGAGCAAAACAGCGGATATCGCCAACGAAGGAAAAACGGCGGTCACAAAAGCCAGTGCGCAAATGCAGCGTATCACCGAATCGGTAAGCCAGTCAGCCGATGGTGTCAAAGCACTTGGACAGAGTTCTGCCCAAATCGGCAACATCGTCCAAGTCATCAGCGACATCGCCAGCCAAACCAATCTACTGGCGCTCAACGCTGCCATTGAAGCAGCTCGTGCCGGCGAACATGGCCGCGGCTTCGCTGTCGTTGCCGGTGAAGTAAAGAAACTCGCCGACCAATCACAATCAGCCGCGCAAAGCATCACCGACTTGATCATCCAGATCCAAACGCATATCCAAAGCGTTGTCGAAATGATGGAAACCGGCAATACCAACGTAGCTGCCGGAACAGAAGAAATGAACTCCACTCTCGAACAATTCAACCACATTGCCGCTTTGATCGAAGACCTCAACCATCAGGTGCTTGATATCACGCATTCAACCGAAAAAGTATCACAGTCTGGCAATACTGTTTTGGGCTCGATCGACAAAGTCAAAGCAATGGTCGAAAAGAGCGTTTCCGGGACACATTCCATCTCGGCTGCCACACAGCAGCAGCTAGCTTCGACCGAAGAGATTTCTTCCTCGAGCAGTATTTTGGCAAAACAAGCCAAAGAGCTGGAATCGATGATGTCTCATTTCAAACTTTAATTTACGCTCTACAAAAGATGGAGGTTTATTGATATGACAAAAAAAACGCTCGCTTATCTTCTAATGACCATGCTGCTTTTAGCCCTTACCGGGTGCGGCAGCCAGACTGCAGAAAAAAACGCGACGATTGTATTAAAAGCAAACGACGTGCATTCTGCCGACTTCCCAACAGCTCAGAGTACCAAATACTTCGGCCAGCTGCTTGAAGAACGCAGCGGCGGTCGCATAAAACTACAGCTGTACACCGATGGTCAGCTCGGTGATGGCAAGGTTATCTATGATGCAGTAAATGACGGTGTCCTCGACATCGACCGTGAAGGCTTCGACCATTTCGCCGCAGATATTCCACTGTTACAGGCATTTACGATGCCTTATATTTTCCGTGACAATGCCCATGTGTGGAAAGTTCTTGAAGGCTCCATCGGCGAGCAGGTCAAAAGCAGCCTTAAAGATAAGGACAAAGTAGTCCTCGCCTTCTACGACGCGGGAATGCGCAGTTTTTACGGCATGAAGCCAATGACCACTCCGGCTGATCTAAGCGGGCTTCGCATCCGTATGCTCGGTGGCGACGTATTCAAAAACATGCTTTCTATTCTTCAAGCACAAAGTGTCAGCGTCGCCTACAATGACATCTATCCAAGCCTGCAATTTGCCAAGCTCGACGCTGCCGAAAACAATATTCCAAGTTACTTGAGTGCCAAGCATTATGAACTCGCAAAATATTACACCCTCGATGAGCATGTCGCTATTCCTGAGGTTCTCTTCATTTCCCGGCAGGCCTGGGACAAACTGAGCCCAGATGACCAAAAGCTTCTCATGGACTGCGGTGCGGAGGCACAAGCCTATGAACGAAAACTTTGGAACGACTATAGCCAAAAGGGCATTGAAGAATTAAAGACCCAAGGCGTTCAGTTCATTCAACCGGATAAAGCGGCTTTTACGGCTGCGATGCAGCCATTATATGAAAAATATCCTCAGCTTTTGCCGATGATCAAAGAAATCCAAGCCGTTAAATGAAAAAAAGGCTCCTTCTAATGGGGAGCCTTTTTTCGTGCCAAAATTACGGCCAATAACTCAATACCCGCCAGTTATCTTCTGACCTTCTATTATTTTCACTGCATTACTTGTTCCAAGACGATCTGCGCCGGCCTCGACCATGGCACAAGCATCTTGCCAAGATCGGATTCCTCCGGCAGCTTTGATTTTGAGCTGATCCTTGACAATGGACCTTAAATATTTTACGTCTTCGACCGTTGCCCCTCCGCCGTTAAAACCAGTTGCCGTCTTCACATAATCGGCGCCCGCTTCGATGATGAGCTCACAAGCTGTCTTTTTTTCTTCCTGCGTCAGCAATGCCGTTTCGATGATTACTTTCGTCAATTTACCGGAAGCCGCTTTGACTACTTCTGCAATATCCTTTTTTACGCGATCATATTCCTTTGATTTCAGCGCACCGAGATTGATCAGCATATCGAACTCACACGCACCATTTTCAAGAGCCTCGATTGTTTCCACGACCTTTGTGTGCGTCGTCGCACCGCCCAACGAAAATCCAATCGGCACACCGACATTTACGCCGTGATCTTTGAGCTCGCTTACCGCCTCAGCAATCCAGTACGGGTTGACGAATACCGTGCGAAATCCATATTGGATGGTCTCTTGGCAAAAATCTCTTATATCCTTGCGTGAAGCCGTCGGCGCCAGCAATGTATAATCGAGCAACGGCAATATTTTTTCTTTGGACAAATCAACACCTCATTTCATTTTATGTGCTTCATATTCAGAAATGTAGCCTATTCTTTTTGCATGCTTGCCGCCAGAAAAAGCAGTATCCATCCACAAGGAAGCTATTTCCCAGCCCATATCCGGCGAAATGATCCTTGCACCCATGCACAAGACATTGCTGTCATTATGCTCTCTAGTCGCTTTTGCAGAAAACAGATCGTGTACCAATGCCGCGCGGATTCCCTTTATCTTATTGGCCATAATCGACATGCCAATACCTGTTCCACAAACCAGTATGCCTCTTTTATTTGCATCTGAAGCTACGATTTCACCAACGGCTTGTGCAATCGGCGCAAAATCAGTAGATGCTTCACTATAGGTCCCTTTATCTTCGATAACAAATCCAGCCAACGTAAACTTTTCAATCAATGCTTGTTTCATCGAAAATCCAGCATGATCGCTGCCAATGACAATAATCTTAGACATAGCGCCCTCCATATTTTCGCAATAATCAGTTAATTGTTTTGTATTCACTGCCTTATTTCTATAGTAATATACAGTTTTGCTGTATATGGCATTTTCTTCATCATTTGAATCGAGCTCGATTCTCTATTCTTCCAACTCCTGCAATATCGGCCGAAATCCACAGGTACTATCTTACATCAATCCAAAGGCTGCAACGCAATTTTTATCGCTTCACCGCTCTTGAGCATTTTATAAGCTGCATCCCATTGGTCAATCGTAAGCTTATGCGTGATCATCGCCTCAGCCTGTATTGCACCATTGTTCATCAGCTCAAGTGTAGGCGGCCAATCGTGGGTGTTTTGGCTGCGGCTGCCAGTGACAACAAGTTCTTTTTGAATGATCTTAGAAAAATCTACCGTCACTTCATTTTGTGCAAATATACCAACTTGAACATACTGTCCTTGTTTCCTAAGAAGATCCATTCCCATCTGCATCGAAGGAACCACACCTGTACAATCAAAGCAGATATCCGCCCCATAACCGTCGGTGAGGCCATCGACAAAGTCCTTGATTTTCTCGGTCTGGATGTCTACGGTATAATCGATGCCGAGTTCCTTGGCTTCCGCCAAACGCTTACCATCTTTCGTCAAACCAGTCATAATGACCTTGCCGCCTTTGGCTTTGACAATTTGGGCAACGAGCAAGCCAATCGGGCCAGGACCAAGCACCAAGACGATATCATCTTTTTCGATATGGGCTTTATCGACGCCATGATAAGCGCACGCTGCGGCTTCTGTAATAGAGGCTGCCAGCAAGCTCACCTTTTCCGGAAGAAGATGCACGCTTTCTTTTCGTGCGATTACATAATTAGTGAACGCACCATTTTGCTGTGTTCCGATGCCTTTACGCGTCGAGCAAAGATTATATTTTTTCTCCTTACAATAACGGCAAGTACCGCAAATCTCAAAAGTCGTTTCCGAGGTAACGCGGTCCCCGATCTTGAAATCTTTTACATTGGCCCCGACTTCAACGATTTCACCGGCAAATTCATGCCCCATCGTAAGTGGTGCGGACACCTTGTAATTTCCTTCAAATGTATGCATATCAGAGCCGCAAACCCCAGCGTACGCAACCTTTATCTTGACTTGATCTTCATTTATAGTCGGTTCTTCGCGATCCCAAATCTCAAAATTTCCTGCCCCTAAAGCAGTTTTTACCAATGCTTTCATAAGTGAGTTCCTCCTGTTTAAAAATCTGCCAAAGCCCTTTTGATATCCTGCAGATTCTTTTTCATTTGATTGTTCTTGAACACAGCTGATCCAACGACAATATTTTGAGCTCCAGCCCCAGCTGCCACAGCTATATTTTGCGGCGTAATCCCGCCATCGATCTGAATGGTAAAGGAAAATCCCTTATCATGGCGCCATTTTGCCAATGCCATTATTTTTTCGGTGCTGATGGGAATGTATTTCTGTCCGCCAAACCCTGGTTCTACCGTCATTAGCAGCACCCGCCCGAGAAGCCCGGCTTTTGCCGCATAAATAAGCGCATTGAACGGTGTCGCCGGATTGAGCGCCACACCGGCTTCAAGCCCAAGGCTCGAAATCAACTCGAGCGTACGATATAGATGCGGACAAGCTTCCATATGTACCGTAATAGAAGTGGCTCCTGCTTTCGCCAGTCGTTCGATCAATACTGGATCTGGATCATCAACCATCAGATGCGCATCCATTTTCATCAAAGGAAACATAGCCGCCACATCATGGATTTGATCGGGCCCAAACGTAATGTTCGGCACAAAATGCCCATCCATTACATCTAGATGCAATTCTTCGATACCATTATCCTGCAAAACTTTGACATCTTCGCCAATGCGGGAAAAATTCGCCGCCAGCAAAGATGGTGCGATAACCACTGCCATATAGATTCTCTCCTTAGTCCAGCGATTTTACGGCGGCGATGATATCCTCTGCCTGTAAATGGAATTTGGTCAAAAGGTCTTCTGGGGAACCTGAGCAGCCAAATGTATCTTGCACGCCGACCATCGCCATCTTTACCGGCTGCTGGCGTGATAAAACTTCACTCACCGCACTGCCAAGGCCACCAATCACGCTATGCTCTTCTGCCGTCACGACTTTTCCGGTCAATTTGGCAGTCTCTATGAGCAAGGCCTCATCGATTGGCTTGATGGTGTGGATGTTGACTACCCGGGCTTCGATGCCCTGTTCACTGAGTTTTTCAGCCGCCGCCAAAGCTTTGGCGACCATGATGCCCGTCGCTATGATGCCGACATCCTTGCCTTCGCGCAAAACCTCACCTTTGCCCCAGTTGAACTGATAGTTATCGCCATGAAGATCCGGCACCGTGGCACGTCCTAAACGGATATAGACGGGACCATAATACTGCACAGCGGCTTTCAATGCCTCTTCGGCTTCTTTGCCATCGGCAGGGTTGATGACCGTCATATTCGGTATGCTGCGCATCAAGGAAATATCCTCAATCGCCTGATGGCTGCCGCCGTCTTCCCCTACGGTCACACCGGCATGGGTCGCCGCAATCTTGACATTGAGTTTTGGATAAGCAATCGAATTACGGATTTGCTCGAAGGCACGACCTGCCGCAAACATAGCAAATGTGCTGGCTATTGGTATCTTGCCGCAAGCCGCTAAGCCGGCAGCCGTTCCCATCATATCCTGCTCGGCGATTCCCATATCAAAATAACGCTCCGGGGCAGCTTTCTTAAATGCCGCTGATTTTGTCGCATTGCCAAGGTCGGCATCCAAAACAACTACATTCGGATTTTGGCTCAAATCGCCTGCCAGTACTTTCGCATAAGATTCTCTTGTCGCTACGCCCATTATTTTGCACCTCTTTCCAGTTCTTCAACAGCTTGCGCGCATTGCTCTGCATCCGGCGCCTTGCCATGCCAGCCCACTTGATTTTCCATGAAGGAAACGCCCTTGCCCTTTACCGTTTCAGCCACAATGGCAACCGGACGGCCTTGAACTTTTTTGGCAAAAACGATGGCCGCCTGGATCTGCTCATGATCATGCCCATCGATTTCAAGGACCTGCCAGCCAAAGGCCCGCAATTTCTCTGGAATCGGATTCACGCCCATGACTTCATCATTGGACCCATCGATCTGAAGACCATTGTGGTCGACGAACAAAGTCACATTGTCGAGCTTATAATGGGCACTGCTCATCGCCGCTTCCCAAAACTGACCTTCCTGTATTTCGCCGTCACCGACGATTGCATAAACACGATAATCCGCTTTATCCAGCTTGCCGGCAAGTGCCATTCCATTTGCTGCCGATAGCCCCTGACCTAAAGATCCTGTTGACATATCGACGCCCGGTGTATTTTTCATATCTGGATGGCCTTGCAGCATCGCACCGCATTTTCTCAGCGACATCAACTCACTTTGCGGGAAAAACCCTCTTTGAGCTAGCGTCGCATAAAGACCTGGGGCACCGTGCCCTTTAGATAATACCAAGCGATCGCGATCTTTCCACTTTGGATCTTTAACATCGATTTTCATCTGGTCGAAATACAAGACCGTCAAAAGATCCGCCATCGAAAGCGATCCGCCCGGATGACCCGATTTGGCTTCTGCCAGCATTTTCACAATATTGATGCGTATGCTTTGCGCTGTTTTCTTTAATTCATTTATTTCCATAATCTGTATCACTCCATAACAAACAAAATTTTGTTATACTCTTCCTGTCGATCCTTTATCAGCTGAAAAGCATTCTCTACCTCTGCTAAAGAAAATCGATGCGAAATCAACTTTTCAAGTTCTACCCTGCCATCTTGAATGTATTCCACGCTTTTTGCCCAGGCAGCTCCGGGAAATGGCGCTGTATAAGAATTCCAAAAGCCTTTAAGCGTCAATTCATGACGAAAAATGCTTTCGAATGATTTTTCCTTCAATAAAATGTCAGCTCTGGCGATTCCCAGATAACCGACTTTCCCCTGTTTTTTGGTAATCAACAAACATTGTTCCTGGGTTATCTTCGAACCAGCAGTCTCCATCGCAATATCGACGCCTTGTCCCTGCGTCAATTCAAGTATCTCTTTTTCCACATCACATTTGAGTCCGTTGATACAATAGTCGGCGCCCAAAGCCTTTGCTTCCGCAAGCTTTTTCTCGGAGATATCGACGGCAATGACACGGCGAACGCCATAGATCTTGCACCATTGCAAGACGAGCTGGCCAATCGTCCCCATGCCAAGGATCGCTACCGTATCGCCCATGCAAGGCTGTATGCCAAGGACACCATACAAGGCTACCGCGCAAGGTTCAATGAGCGCGGCCTGGTCAAGTGGTATATTTCCCGTCTTTAGCACATTGGCAGCTAGCACTTTTACAAATTCAGCATAACCGCCGGGAACATCTGCCCCAATCATCGTTATATCATCACACATCGAATAATGGCCTGATTTGCAGTGTATACAGCTATGGCAAGGAATAAGCGGCTGCGCTACCACTGCATCGCCAAGAGCAAGACCATTGACATTTTTACCTACCTCTATGATTTTCCCAGCAAATTCATGTCCGGGAACACCCGGTACTGGATATTTCCAATTCGTCAAAATCCGGGGGCTGTCTGAGCCGCAAATCCCGCAGGCGCTGACAGCGATGATGACATCATCGGCCCCGCACTGTGGATCGGCGATATCATCATAACGGATATCACCTGTACCATAAATTACAGCAGCTTTCATCTAAAAATCACATCCTATCAAATTCCGGCGGAGAGGCTTTGCATAAGCCTCTTTCCGCCGGTTAAAATCCAATCAGTTCACGAGTGCGAACAATTGATAAATCACAAAATGAATCAAGTTCCCACCTTGGTCAATACTAGAAATCAATGCCGTACCTTCTGGCATCTTGAAGTTTGCCGCTAGGCCCATTTTGGTATGGAACTGAGCAACTGCAGTTGCCATGAGCAGTGACATCGAAATGACGATGGACCCTGCCAAAACAGAGTGAATGATATTACCGCGCGCTGCCGCAACAATCATCGCGACAATAAACGGAATCGTCGCCAAATCGCCAAATGGCAGAACATTGTTGCCAGGTAAAATAACGGCTAAGAAAATCGTAATCGGCACCAAGATCAAAGCCGTAGCGATTACAGCTGGATGACCCGTCGTAACGGCAGCATCTAGACCGATATAGATATTGGCATCCGCACCGAAGCGTTTGGTCAAAAACTCACGAGCAGATTCTGAGATTGGAATCAAACCTTCCATCAAAAGCTTGACCATGCGCGGCATAAGTACCATGACACCAGCCATAGCAACACCGACTTTTACGATTTGGCCCGGGCC
>RCMY010000501.1_pt1 | contig 36686 bp, 23 predicted proteins | sample 2041341 | NCBI WGS metagenome assembly RCMY01 (sample SAMN09708234, study PRJNA481090) | Marine sediment metagenome, whole genome shotgun sequencing project. | reverse complement strand
TAAACGGCCGTTTAAATGTCAACGATTGCTTATTTCTGGAAAGTCTAATTTAAGGTGAGATTAATTACTATGGGTAGATTTGAGCGAGACTCATTAAAACGCAGATTAAAGAGAACTTCTCAAGAAGTTGTCTTACAGTCCTTTTGGGATTTTTATGCTCTTTTTACAGTTGGCCCGTTCTTTAATTAAATCGATATACTGTGTCCTTGATCTTGACCTCCTTCCAACCGGTATACCCAAGCCCTTTTTATAGGTCACACTATGTGTATGTCCCTTTAGAAGTGGATGGTAGACCATATTGAACTCGAACTCGATGACATTGTTGTCGCGCGATTTTAACGTGACCTCATAATCATTGACCGTGCCGTCGTCAAGGGTATGGAACTTTGTTCCGACCTTTGAACCGAACTTGGCGTGAAGGTACATTTGATCAGGGTCAGTGTTCCATAGTTCGATCAGGTCATTATTCTCGTCAAGATGTAGGTACTGCGTCAAGTAAGCATCGTGTCCAATGAGGGACTCGAATTTATAGAAAAGTTCGTCCCCGATTCGGAGGGTATCGGTTATCGAGGTATAATTTCCGTCATCTTGCCTCCAATAGTTACCGATTGCCATAGGAAGGTATGAATCGGAACCAGAGGTATACGTACCGGTTTCATATAAAATCGCTTCGTCCATCTCGGAACTATCCTGGCTACAACCGCTCAAAAACAAAGAGCAGCAACAGACCACTATTAAAATTCTATCGACCATCCTTTTAATTTTAAGATTACATACTATAGATGTCGGAAATATGATAGGGTTGCGTAACGGCAAGCAAATTGTCGCCCTTAAAGACAAATTAATCCAAAGTGGCGCTATATTGTACTAATATCGGACTAATTAACTTAATGGCAGCTATTCTTAATATGCGCTGGACATAGTCTGTCGATATGATGATATATAAAAGGCAAATAATTATCGCATCCGTTTTGGTCTCCAAATTAAGAGTGTTTATAGAAAGGTGGGATTAAACATCACAAGTTCAATTAAGTGTAAATGGTTTATTTAAACTTTGCCAACTGGAATAAAGGTTTTCAGCACTTTAGAAAATAACATTAATCGGCAGAAATGATTTAACAACGGATTATAGTAGCGACCAGCACGAAGGGCAACACGTCAGTGCAAGGTTTTTCCGGCTTAAAACGGCATTGAAGGTTGCGTGACTGGCGATTGTGGATACGTCTAAGAACTGGACTATGCCCATAAGAAACTAGAAACCGGCAATGAATCTTTACAACTTTATTCGGTGACCTCATGAGGTTTTCCTGTTACCGTCACGGCAATTTATCCAAAATAATATGTAGTCTCAAGAGAGGGTGTCAACTATTTTTGACAGAACGCTCTAGAATAGTTATAATGGCTTGATCAACACTTGCAGAGTGGCCGGATATTTGGTTGCGCCCTTAATCCCATAGTGACTCACGAGCATATTCATATCGGCGTGATGATCCAACGCTCGGTATCATTATTCTGTCTGGGTCTTTTAACGACGGAGTAGTCGTTGCCAGATTCGTAGGCATTAACAAATCGACCGCTACTCTTTTGTTGGATTATGACTGATCCATCACCCATCTGTATGATAATCCAACGCTCGGCGTCATCATTCTGCTCGGTGCGGGTAACTACTGAGAAGTCGTTTCCAGATTCGTAGGCATTAATAACTCAACCACTACTCTTTTGTTGGATAATGGCTGAGCCATCACCCATCTGTTTGATAAACCACTGTTCGGTGGCATCATTCTGTTCGGGGCGGGTAACCACGGAGAAGTCGTTGCCAGATTCGTAGGCATTAACAAATCGACCGCTACTTTTTTGTTGAATCGAAACCAACCGACCACCTACATGCACTACCCCAGAAAGCCTACTGTCTGAGGTTAGGTCGTCTTCAGATGCTACCCTTAGTGCCGAGTCAAACATTTTCCGGATTCGATCTAGCATTTTGAGCTTTGCGTTGGTAACGTCTTCATCATTTTTGGCTATAAGAATAAAAGCGCACTTCAGTTCGGTGCCCCGGCTAACACGCCTCCTAAATAAAGAGGAAGGGATTCGAATTTTATTACCATAAATTCTTCGTTTCCGGCCCCAGACGGTTCGGATCGGGTTGGTCATTGCTGAAGATGCAAAGGGGACAATTACCGACCTCTCCAGTCGACAAGATGTTCCAAATGCGAAGTTTGAATCCCCAGGTGGCTTCGTGACCAACTTAGGTGCTTTATCCCTTAGAAAACTACCGTCTTCATTCTGGTCGGGGCGGGTAATTACGGAGAAGTCATTGCCTGATTCGTAGGCATCAACAAAACGACCACTGCTCTTTTGTTGGATAGTGGCTGAGCCATCGCCCATCTGTGTGATGATCCAACGCTCGGCGTCATCATTCTGTCTGGACCGGGTAACCACGGAGAAGTCGTTGCCAGAAGATTCATGGGCATTTACAAATCGACCGCTACTCTTTTGCTGGATCATGGCAGAACCATCACTCATCTGTGTGATGATCCAACGCTCGGTGTCATTATTTTGTCTGGGTCTTGTAACGACAGAGTAGTCGTTGCCAGAAGATTCGTAGGCATTGAACAATCGTCCGCTACTTTTTTGCTGAATCATGGCTGAGCCATCACTCCTTTGAGTGATTATCCAACATTGGCTGTAGGAATTCCGGTGGACGAATGCATTTTCGTCAACAAATCTAAGCTCGTGTGTTCCAGCAATTCGAAACGCATAGGGAGCCGCAAAGTGCAGTCGACCAGATTTCTGTCTAAATATGGCTTCCCCGGATGGATCTTGCACGTTTAGAACTCCCAATCTTACAGCAGTTTCCAGATTCACATCATCACCAAGCTGAACCGGCATATCCTCAGTCTCTAGTTTGTAGTAGACAGTATCAGATTTGACTTCGAAGTTATAAAACGACGATTCAACGAAGAAGTCCTTTTTTGGCCCCCAAGTATGAAGAATAGTTCCGATTAGTGTTGACGTATTGCGTTCCGAAATTCTGGCCACCGTAACGAATGCTTCATCGTTCGGTTCGACCGTGAGATTCGTAGATACGTTTTCGAGCGCTTTAAATAGGTCGGGGATTGGTCCAGAACGGTTGCCGCTGTGTCCTACCTCATCGTATTTAGCTTGAAAGAATACATCTCGACCTCGTTTCACAATCCGCAGCGCCACTCCGTCGTGACTAAACCGCCCATAATAATTATCATCAAGCCAAAGATGGCCCTTTATGCTTCCTAAGGAATCAACTACAGCGAGATGACGATGATCTTCACGGAAGCCAAAATAGTAGTATTCGGCACCAAAAGCGATGAACAAACCAGATTGAAAGTTACATGGGGAAATAAATTTCGGATCAAGGTATTCCAGGACATAGTTTGGCTCTAGCTCTTCCAAACCGATTAAGTAGCGATCAATAGTAGATAACTTTGAAACTAAGGGCACAGACACGCCGGTGCCATTCCCATCCTCCGGCTCGGTTAGCATGGTGGCTGGCACTAGTCTAGTTTTCCAAACGTCGTAGCCGCTCATCGGTGCGAGTGCAGTGAATGCAATCCCGTCCATGACAGACCCCTCGGTATCTACATACGCCGACCAATGAAGGTATTGTCTTGCCTTTATGGGGGCGCCACGAATCTGCTCGCCATCTGTGAGATTCTGAGTAATTTGTGCCGTTGTTGGAATGCGTAAACCGTCTATAGAGAGTTCGCCTGGCACTAACCAGTGGTGAACCATTTCATGAATCAAGGTCCATAGGCGCCATTTTGTTCGATTTACGTTTATCTTACTCTTTAAAGGATTTTCAGAAACCTCCGTTATAGTTTTATTCCGAGACTTTGTGTCTTCTGAATCTGTAATTTTTCCCACTAGAACAAAGTCTTCCTTTTCAAGAACTATCGTCGTATAATTCTTTCCTAGTCCTAGTTGGGCATGAAAAGAGAGAATCGTTGCTTTGCGCGAACAATGTAAGGCGCCTTTAAAGGATAAGACAAGTTCTTCTTAAGTTCAATGTAAAACTCTAAAAAACATAGTCCTGCCAGATTTTTTTAATCTTCAATTTTTAATGTCGGCCCAACTACTCTCATTTCATTATCCTCAAAAATTTTTACCATTTCTTCGTTCGTCGGCTCGTGATCAAGTGCGGCAACGGTTACAAAAAAGTTTTCCATTTTACCCGCCGGCTGAAATATAACAGTCATTTTTCCTTTTTCCGATACCTGTGTCCAGCCATGTGCAACCTTTCTTGGAAGAAAAATACTATCACCAACGGACAAATGATATGTATCATCCCCGACTTGAAAATAATAGGCTCCGTCTATCACGTAAAATATTTCGTCCTGTGCATTGTGGACGTGTAAAGGGGTACCTTTACCCTGTGATAGGGAAGTCTGCTCAAAAATGGCCAAATCCCCATCGGTGTCTTTTCCCGATATTTTTACATCTAGAATATTCGAGTTAACCCCTTTCAATTGTATATGGCCGTGTATTCGGCCTTCGCCAGCGGCTATCTTAAAACCTTTGTTTTCTCTTGTGAAAAACCCTTTTATTCTAGAAAAGGATAGTAAGGGTAATATGATTAAAGTTGTTATTGTACCGAGAAATCTAATTCTTTTCATAGTACCCAATTAGTAGTTCATTAAAGTTGAAACAAACTCTGTTCGAGACATGATGAAGGAATTTGGCAACCTGCTTATGTGTCTGCCTAGTTGTCAACTTTCTTTCAACACTCCGTACAACAAACCTCCGGCACCGGGGTCAAATTCGAAGTCCTGTAAATACGTTTGTTCCCCAAATCCTCATCTACAGGACTTACACGTCCCGGTATGTTTTGAAAACTTAAGTAATCATTTTTAAGGTAACTACGGTATGCCCCTACGTTCTCCTCTGGCACCAAGTTTTCTGCTTCACGGGCGACTGATGGTGACTTTATCTTGGTAATATGCTCCCTTATGTTGGTTATTTGGGGCAATATTTCTACCACAATCACACTTAAGGGCGCATCGTCGGGAAGTCCCATCATAGCCAATAACTGACCGATTTCATTGTTCGTCCACGCAGTAGTGCCATATTTTGTGGCATCCTCGTTTTTGTTGCTGAAATCCACGAGTTGCAGCACGTTCTTGTGACCAGCATAATTCAGGCTATTGTTGAACTGTGAAAAGGTAATGGTGTTCAGCAGATTGATTTCTGCGGTGTTGTACTTCTGAAAGATATCCACTTCCTTCTTGGAAGCTATTTGAATCCGATAGTCCAGATATTTATCATCGAGTAGGATGTTTCGGTAATCCAGGTTGTCGGCCTGTTTTACCTGTGCGTAGAGTAACGCCCAAAGCTCCGTTCTCGGTGGATCCGCGGTTACATTTTTGCCATCGTTTACCGCAACGGCATACGGGGCGATCACCCACATTTTATCCTCGTCTCTATTGGTCATACAGGTCAAGATAGGCGCGGGATGCTGGATGCCGGTTGCCTTCAACCTTCTACCAAAACGCCCTTGCGCCGTGGTCCAGACCAGTTCGTTGTTCTTGGGATTGCGATAATGGCCCACACGAAACTCGTAGGTAAAGAAGCCGAAAAGTTCATCCGCATTGGGGTGCAAGCCTTCGGGGATGGGCAACAAATAGTGCACATCGCTCGATTTGCTCTTTTCCATCGGCTGCATGGCGGTAAGCCCGGCCTGATCGTTACTGCTTTCCGGGATTACGACTCGCATAAATTCGGGATCGATGGGGAGGGGTGGATCTTGTTCCGCCTTCAACAGTCCCAGATTGTTGTTGCTTATCAACTGGTCCGGCGCGATGTGCAGCACACGGGCAAAATAAATATCTTTGGGGTCCTTTATGGTCTCTGCAAATTCTATCCACAGGTACCGCTGTCTGATCTCTGACGAAGAATAGGTCTCGTTTCTGGAATATGGGGAAAGTGCATACCCCGCAGAAACTATCTTGGGAACCTGTTCGGGTGTTGTCGTAATCGGCAGGACCATTTGTAATTCCCGTACGGCTTCATGCGCCTCGTTCTTAAAATGGGCCTCGATGGTATAAGTCAGTTCTATGGTGTCTGGAAAATCCGGTTGGGCCTCCCCTGCAATAGTATCCTTCGTAGGCTCCACAGCATCGATAAAAATAATCCGGGTAACGTCACGGTTCGGGTTTTTAAGTGCATCGAAAGGGGCGGTGCGGATCATTTCGATATCGCCCACTAGGGCATCGGTAGCTTCCGGGAGAGCTTCAAGAGTATACTTTTTAGTACGCTTTATACTAAAACTGGTGGTTTTGAGCTCGTCCCACATCCAATCCCTAGTGACCTCCAGACTGATACAACAAAGCCAATGGTTTGCCAAATCCCCTTTGGAAGCAAAGGTAATGGAGGAATTGTCCGGTGCCAGGGTATGGCGTATCCTACTGGAACAGCCAAAAACAAAGCGCTCACCCTTTGGGGCGCTAAGGGTCAATTTGCTGTTATTAACTTTAAGTTGTCCGGCCAACAACTGAACGGAATCGGGTTGCAAATCTGCTTCCATGCCCAAAAGAAAGGAATCGGATGTGCCGTCAAAGGCCATTTTTACATCCGGTTGCATAAAAATGCCCTGTAGTGCTGGAACGCCGGCCGTATTTTCAAACAGGTCGCTTTCCTCCTCAGAAGGTTTGAACGTAGCTATCTGGATTATTTCCCCGTAGCGGTTATCCATTTGCATATTTGCTTTATCGATGACCCCGTAGTAATCGGTGTTCTCATCTTTTTCCTCACAGACGGCGCGCAAGGTCAACCTTACCGTTCTTCCGGAGGGTAAGATAATTTGGGACAGTTCATCAATATCGCCCGGCAGGTTGAGATCCGTGGCAATATCCACTTCGTCGCCAGTGTGCAGCACGGCAACATCCACATATTCGATCGGGATGTTGAGTGTAGCCTCAAAATCATCATCGTTATTTATGGTTGGAAAATCGCGATACGTGGTATATAAATGGACATAATCCTCCTTGCCCGAAATACTTGCCAGCTTGTCCATTTTAAGGGAAGCGACTTCTACGGTCACTTCGACCCTGTCCACATCGGGGTCGGCGATGCCCAACCCCACCCGATGCTCCGCATTTACGGTATGGTCATTTTCATCGACATCGATTCCTAATTGGGATTGTGCAATGAGGCGGTCGACGGCTTGCCCGGGCTGATACTTTCCGGTAAACACTACTGCGGGATATCCCAGTTTGGGACGTTTGACGTTAAGTTCCGAAACTTCACTTATGGTGTCTTTGTTCGCGATGGGATCGTCATCGTTTCCAGTAGGTTGTAATTCCAGAATACGGGGCTGGTTGGGCGAAATATATCTTTTGAAACGCGTGGTAGTGCTATCCGAAGGGGTTTTGATCACCGGCCCGTTTTCAATGGAAGGCGAACCGCCACTTATGTCCTGCATCCGCACTCTGAATTCATAATTACGACCGTACCGCAACTCCGTTTGCAAGGGGCCGGCGTCGTACATTTGGTTCAATTGGTTGGCAGCACCCCCGGCTTTTACCCCGGTACCGGTGGTAATCGGTTTTCCATTATCGTCCAATACGGGATTCCCCCCAGCATCCAGTACGGGTTTTTGCTCATCTGCGGTAACCGTAACATTGGTATTTTGGTAAATGGCGGCCGCATCCTCATCCGGAAGAACGATGCTATGCCCGTTCCAGGCACCGTAATACATGGGCAGCCAGAAATTAAGGTCTTTCCGGGCATTTATTTGAATAGGATATACCTGGAATGGGAGTTCGCCGTCAAAATCGCCTATAATTATCGGATTATCGGCATTTCCCGGCTGCCTGGTAAGTATCAAAGGCTGTTTGCTTATCACTTTGTTCAGTGATTCCCATTGGTTCTCCGGCGCTGCCTTTTCCCTGACATCCACGTTAAAGCCATATACCCCTATGGGCGCATCCAACCGCTTTCCGACACCTACGGAAAGATCTTCCATCAGCTGTCGCATATATCTTTCCAAAATCTGTACATCATCAAAGCCGAATTGGATACCCACGTCCTTTACGGGATAGTGTCCATCGCTTTCCTCGATCACCAGATCCCGGTTTCGGGGCTGGAACGTGTGTACGATCTTTGTGAATCCATCGTCATATTCCGCAGCCTCGATAAATAACTTGTCGTAATTGCCCTGATGTACCTGTAACACGGGGAACAGCACCGGAGCAAAAACCGATCTAGGTGCATCCCCAGGAACCAAAACGGGAATGCGGGCAGCGTATCTTTTGATGAAGGTATCGTCTGTTGTCAGCTGGTCAAAATAGCTGCTATCTTCCGTAATATCCACGTAGAGGTAGCCCCCTTCCGGAAAGGTGTCCGCCTCGATTGGAATACTGGCGGAAAAGATCATTCCGGCCTGTCTGGCCAAAAGGGGCTGTCGTAACAGATAAGCGAACACTTTGCCCCAGCTCACGCTATTGGTACTTTGTTTGAAGTCCGGGTCGAATTTCCCCGCTTTTAAAGCGCAATGGTAACTATCGTCCGTTACCGCATTTTTGTTCGATATGTTCTTAATTCCCGATGCCTCGAAAAAGCTTTTAGGAATATGTTTTTTCACCGAATTTTCACGGGTTCTGGGAGCTTCCGGTCTTCTGTCGATAGGAATGTTGTCCAACGCCAAATTGGAGTTGATCATCCCTACATCAGCAATATTCATATGCTGCGCCAAAGCCTCAAAAATAGCACGGGCATTTTGTGGGGTTTCAGTTTCCAGTACAATGCCGGGGTCTACCGTGGGCTGTGGCAATGGACTTATATCAAAGCCCGAAAGCACTTTTGCGGTAAATACAAATTTCGCATCGGCAAAAGGGGTCTCGGAATTTGGCATGGGAGGAGATGCGACCATGGCGGAGGCGAGGGGGTTCTGGTCCCTGGGCAATACCACAATGTTGAACGTCAACGTATCCCCGGTAAACGACTGTGGGAACGTAAGTATCGAAAATCTTTGAAAAGCTTCCATAGTGCTATTTTTTTAGGCGATCTGGCGTTGTTCCTGCCAAGATTCGGTAAAACTGATGTTGATGATAAAGGCGATGCTGATGTCGAGGCCAAAAGTCACTTGGGCTGCCATATCTGCCCTACTACTACCGTCGGGCAATGCTTTGCGCGAAACAGTTCCCTTGGCTTCAATACGTATGGTAATGGAAACAAGGCCCGCCAAGATCTCGGCATGCCCTTCAAATAACAGGAAGGCGGACACCTCCAAATCCCCCTCGGCTGTAAATATTTCCACCCCTACCATATAGACCACACTTACGTTTCCGGCGACCGGCAGTCCCACGACGATCTGCGCCCCGAAACCAAATTTCATATGCAAGGTGGGACCTCCCTTAGTATCTGCACCTATGTCTAGGTTAACCTGACCAATGGCATAAACGGTGGCTACCGATAGGGAAACGCACATCACGGAAATTCTTCCATAGAAACCCAGTGTGCCTCCTGCACTTGGCAGTAATTCGTTTGTCTTCGTTGTTACCTGCAAGCCTGCATTGAAATAAGCCCCTAGCTTTAATCCTGCCTCCAGTTTGAAGGGGGCATTGGGATCGTTGTACAAAAAGTCCGGGACGGGAAAACGCAGTACTGGGATTTCCTTGGAGGCCTCAAACTTATATTCCCAACTGCCAGCCTTGTTACTCATGGCTAGTTTCAGTCCACTCGCTACAGCTCCCGCATAATCTTCCCCTTGTATTTGTTGGAGGATTTCAAGAATATCGATCACGGGCTGTAGCACCGGTGAAAACTCCAATTTTGGACCTGGGTAGGAAGCTTCCTGCCCTTTTTTGGAATCCCAGCTGCCGCTTATGCGCATCAGCCGGTCTATACCCGCCAGATCCACCACAATCCCTACATTTTCCATTTTGCTCTTCCAGGTATCCACGGCACCCTGGGCGAGGGAGTTGATGTTGAAATCGAGGTCGCCCTTGGTTTCGTTGCCTGCGTCGTTTTTTCCCTTATACTCAATATAAATTCGGAAATTGCCGTCGCCTAGGTCGATTAAATTGAATTCCGTATTGGGCAGATCGAACTTGTTGATGCCCTCCTTGATAAGTTGGTATCCCTGTTGTTTTACATTATCGATGGTATCGGTAATATCCATTAACTGCCAGATATCCTGTCCCAGGTCCTGTATGGTTCCTTTAGGGAAAGGATTGATACCTCCTGCCAACAAAGGCACTGCTTTCCCAAAATTGGTGGTGGCATCGCCTATATTCGGGAAGATGCCTTTCGAATTCACGATTCTGAAGGCATCCACAAATAGAGGAGGAATCTTACTGTTCAGTTTTTTTGAGCCCCATTCAAAGGAGGGAGCCAGGAACAGTGCCTTTTGGGTATCGGTACTTTGCAAAAAACCGAAATTGATGGTGGCGTTTGTGGGTTGCCGTAACAAATCGGCCGGATCGGCTATACGCAGTAGTGCATCCTTAGGTGCCGTGTCGATTTTGACTTCAAGGTCATCCTTACGTACCACTTTTCCATTTCGGATTACCGGAATGCTCAAATCTGCCGGTACAGGACTTACGTCCCCATTGCTTCGCTCGTGTTTTACCATGCTCCATGAACCGTCTTTGGGCAATAGTACACTACCACGGCCTGAAAGGGCAAAGGTTATATCACTTCCGTTAACGCCAAAAGAATTATTGAAGTCGAAGCGGTTCAAGCGCATCTTTTGGTCACTGTTGGCCAAGTTGACCTCGCAGTCAACAGGACCACCAATGGCCCCTAGCTGAATAGTGACAAGGTTCCGCAATACTTCTTTTGTAATGGGAATACCGCGAGGTGCCGACTGCACATATCCCACGATTTTTTTGGAGGGCACAACCTTTATCTTTACGCCCTTTATGGTTTTTTCGACAAAGCCCGTGGTTACGTTTTCCACTTCGATATCGGCATCGAAATAGACGGGCTGCAGTTTAAAGTCCAACACATTCCCTGATGCCGGATTGTCCTTGAAAAGCCCGTCGGTATCGACAAACTTTGCAGAAACCATTTGGCCATCTTCGATTTTTATGGCTTTGGTTTCGATAATATTCTGTACGTTGTACAATGCTCTAATAATCCCAGGGTGTATCTCAAAAGGGGATTCCTTTTCAATTTTGACGGCCGGGTTTTCATTGACGAAATACCGGAAATCGAACCTGCCGTCACTCTCTGCACGCCAGCCGGAGTCATAGCGGAACACATACCCCGTACCGACCCTGAAAATGGTAATGGTACGCACCACTTTGATGCCCCAAGGATAGATCATACTCACTACTTGAATAATCTCGTGTGCACAACGGCCCACGACCACATCGAACTTGGCCTGACTGGTGGCGGCAAAAGCTGCGCTAGGGTTGAGCCAGTTGCTGAAGGTGGTGGCCCCGTATCCGCTGAGGTCAATTCGGGTCAGTGGCACACCCCTCTGGCGTATAAGTTCAAAGGGCTGCAGCAAGAACTCATTGTTGAAGATGTCGGTAACGGTCCTGCCTAGGGTACTGTCCCCTGTAATGTTCCCTTGATAATCAAGTACATTGTTGATTTGCACGGTGCTGCCCACGAACATATTCGATTCCCCGGCGATGAACGCCTTACCGGCATCAAGACGTATTTGCCTTCCGCCCGCTATCTCGTTCTCGAACTCCTCGGAATTAAAAGTGAACTTGGAACCGATACGGGTATCTATGGTCCCATCCGGCAAAGTGGCTTTATGTTCGTTCTCCAGCAGCGCCAGAGCCCTCATTCCAAAGGGTAAGGTCAAGAAAGACAATGCTTTAAAATTTTCGGTATCCTCCTTAAAATTTTTAAGAAGATAATCCGTCAAGGGTATTGGAGCCAGGGCCACGTTATCCTCTCCGGTATTTATAATGTGCATCGGACCGCCATCGTTGGGATAATAATTGAACCCTCCCGGTGGATCACCCGAAATTTCAGGTGCCGTTGTATTTATGAGCGGCTCCCACGAAATCTGTGGTACGGTAAACGTCTTAACATTAATTCCCTGGCTGACGACCTTCATCCCCTCTACTTGTAAGGGAAATTGTTCTGTGGTCTGGGCCTTGGAATTCTGGGCGAACCTTACACCATCCCGTTTCGGAAACAGATTGAAACTGATACCGAATAGGTCGGCATTGGAACTGACATCCAGTAAAGAGAACCAATCGTCGCGTAAGCGGCTTGTTTGACCGTCCCAGATTTCTTCCATATCGGGAAGAGGCTCCAGTTCTTTCCTGTTTGCCAAGGCGGTCGCCGGCGGATTGTTTATGGCAATACGGGTAAAAGTGGCAGCTGCCGTATGGGCTGCTTTCGCGAAAGCGGCATTTTCATTGACCCTTAGTAGATTGTCGTGCACTTCTTTCTTGATGGGATTGTTGACAGCCAAAAAATCGGTAGAATTTTCTGAAGAAGTGGCTTTTTCGGAAGGTTTTGCAATCTGCTTTTCTTCCTGTATATTTTCCAAGGAAATCCCTCCGAACTGATTGTTTAGGGGAGCAAAATGGAAGGATACTTCTACCTTGTTATTTGTGTCATCTGCCTCTGGTTTATCCCATTTGACCCTACAGACCAACCAAGAATTTATACCTTGACCAATAGCTGGGCCGCCGACCATCGACACTGAACTCCTAAAACCATCACGGACCTGCCCCCGGAAGATGCCCAGATTTGCAGCATAGGGATCAGGTAATGTGGGTACGTACCTGAAAAGACCAAAGGTCAAGAAAAGGAACCCGTTCTTTACCTTGGTATAATCATCGGTCAAGGATCCGAACAACACGCACCCATTGACACCACTTACCTTAAACAGCGCATTTTCAAGGGCCAGCGCAAATTTTTGGATTTTGAAAGGGTCTGTGCCCGTTAAGGTTGCCCCATCCTGTACGATGTTATCATCAAAGAGGTATATCAGTTTATCGGTATCATTTACCGCCAATAGCAACAATGAATTCAACGATCGAATTCCTGGAGGGGTACCGTCTACCTTGACGGGGCGGTCTATCTTAAATTCGGCATTGGCGGAATACATAATGAGTTCGTTGCCATCCGCATTGCTCAAATAAGAAAAGGGTTTGGACTCCGGAAAAGCCAATTCCACCTTTGTACCAAAAGGATTGCTTTCATCTTGCCACAGGTCGACGGATTGGGTTGCATGTCCGTTCCCGGTGCTGGTATCTGTAATAAGGATTACACCGGGAGCCACGATGAAGGAAGGACTCTTCAAAGAAAGAGCCGCATTTTTAAGTCCTTGCCATGTTGTGGTTATCCCTTTGTTTCCATGCGCCCATAAAGCGCCGATGCCTGCCGCAGTGCCCGGTTGGGATATGTCAATGGCCGCAACGGGCAATAGCCATCCGGTTTTTTGAAGATCTGCACTATGGGCCAAGGTATTGAACGGGGATTTTATTTCCAAGACCTCCAAGTGCTGCGATGAAGCTCGCAACGGAATGTTTATTAGGCCTATTTGCGCTAGATATTCCGCCTGTTCTTGTTCATTCCAGGTAAAATCCATGCCCTGACCGTAGAGTTGCCATTGCGATTCGCTTACCTTATCGACCTTTCTTTCTTGGGTAGAAAAATGAAAGATAAGGTTCTTCGGGAGTGCCAGTTCCATGGTTCTGGCATCGATACCAAAGAAGCTGTCCGGATTTTCATTGGGCACTTCCGGTTGGTCGAGGTCTAAACTTACGGTTATCGTAGTGTTTGCCGCTACGGTCAGTTTCCCGTTAATAACCTGAGCATCATTGCTCAGTGTTATTTTTCCGCTGAGAACAGTGAGCCCGGTATAAGAACCGGCCGGACCATTTGCCGCCAAAAAGTTGGAGGTTATCCATAAACTCCCTTTTGCGAGTGTAAAGTTCTTATTGCCCCTTCTGCCCAGCGATACATTTCCGTCCACCTCGAATATCTGGCTTTGGGCACCTTTAAAGAGCAGGGCTGGAGCGTTGATGCCCTGGATATAGAGTTTGGAAAATTTTTGGATCGTATAGAAGTCGAACCAAAATTTACGCCCATCGGCTTGTACAAAGGGGCCTACCGTACTTTCTACCTTCGCACCGACCGCCCAGTTAGGCACTGAACCATAGATCAAATGATTTCGGGCCGGGACCTCCCTTCTAAAGACCCTAAATTGGGGTTCTTCTTTGGCTATGCTTCTGCTCTTAGCAACTAGTGCAATACTTTTTTGTGCCTTTTTAGAAATTTTATCTTCAAAGAACAGGTCCGATTTCTCAAAAGAAAAGGTTTCCAATAGTGGCGCACAACTATCTGTAGCGAACGATGTTTTGGTGAGTAGCTCACCGAGGCGCTCAAATTTTTTCTTGTCTTCGGTTGTTTCAATGGTTAAATGGCCTATCAGCCCATTGAGGGCTGATTGCAGTTGCTCTGTTTCCATGCCGCTAATTTTTAGTTATAGTCGACGGGACTAAGGCATTTTTAACAAAAAAGGGGGAAGTGAATAAAAATGACAAATGGATATCGCCGATATATACTCTAAAGATATGTTGGTGGCAAAAATCTTACAATCCCTAGTTCTAGTGATTTTTAAAATCAAAACTGTTCATTTGGATATAATGACATATTATTTGCACTGGGTAGATCGGGTTTGTCTGCGTGAATTAACAGTTCAGCAAATTTTAATTTACGTGCCTCCGCATAGGCTCACAAAGCCAGGTTGCTCGCAAATACGCCCAAATCTATCGGATAGAACGATTGTCCCGATCGGAACCGGGTTTTGTCGGCCAAGTAATCAAAAAGGAATCCTTTATTTCATACGCTATCATTTCCTCAATTGTATCGACAAAGTCGGCACAAGCTTCTGCATAGGTTTTGCTTTTGTAGTTGCCATTGAGTTGGAAATAACGCCAGCCTTCACCCTTTAAATAAAATCTCTTCTGCAGCCCGGATAAATCAGGCATGGCGGCTGTTCCTTTCAAGGAGAGTTGGTTACCTCGCCTATAACAATCACCCTGCGCAGTTGAAATAATAAGTATTTGTGTCATGATGTTCAGCATTCGAGAATCAATAACCCCCTATATATCGATCGTTTTGGAATTTTTCCGGGCCATGAGCCAAAGCGCTTCCAAATCGCCATTAAAGATGTTTAAATCAACCACACCGGAGATACCATCAACGCGCCCCGAATCTGTCAGCTGCCAAAACTCCCAGGTCGGCCACCCACCCGGAAGTGTTGGTTCGTCTTTTGGGCTGTAATTTGCAATCCATAGCAGGTAATTTGAAAACTTTGTCGAATTCTTCATCTTTTCTTTCCAGAAACCAGGATTGGTGTAGATTATGGGTGCTATACCAAATTTGGTTTGCACAGTATCCAGAAATTCTTGAATGTTATTTTCCAAATTGGATGTTGTAAGCCCGGTAAATTTGGCGTGAGAAGCGTCTTCGATATCCAGAACCGGCGGTAGGTCTCCCTTCTGTAAGAATCCAATTTGACGGATAAGGGTCTCAGCTTGTTTTTTACCCGTCACTTGTGGCAGCCAAAAATGATATGCTCCACAGGCCAATCCGGCACCCTGTGCATTTTTCCAGTTTATCTGGAATTTATTATCGATTGTTTGGCCATCGCTGGCTTTAATCATTGCAAAGTAAACATTTGAGGACGCTACAACTTTTTCCCAGTTTATGTTTCCTTGGTGATGCGATACGTCAACGCCCATAGGCATACTGATATTCCTGTCTGTACCAACAACTGGAATGATTGACCCTGGCCGGGCAGTGACCTTAGTCGTTTCTGTTTCTACGCTCTCTAAGTTCTCACCCGGAATCTTGCCAATTGCTTTAGTTACAGCCTTTCGTTCATCATTTGTTGTTGCTTGATTTACCGCGTCTAACTCGGCCTTCTTCGTTTCTCCACCGTCAATTTGTTGTTGCAGATGGTCCTTTACCAATTTGCCATAATCTTCCTGGTTAAGCGCGCCCGTGTCTTTCGCGGACTTGAGGGAATCCATAATCTTGTCAGCGTTCTGTGTATTGTGGCTTTGCATGGCCATTTCTTTGGCCATTTCCGCAAAGGCCTTGGTGTTTTCCTGATTTGAAAGATATGTCTTCAACACGTTCTGCTGGTTCGCATCAAGGCCGGTAATATCTTTGAATACACCGCTTTTGCCCAACAATTCAGACAGTCCACTCAAACCCGCTCCCGGTGATGGTGCCCCCGGTGCATTCTGAATGTTAACGATCGGAGTCGCAAAATCCTTGAACGCCGCTTTCCAATCGGTGACGCCAGGGGTCGGAGTCGTAATTGGTAAAATGGTGGTGGGTTCGTCCACATTGGGGAAGCGATTCCAGTCTTGCAAGCGATCCGTTTCAATTTTTTCGCAGGCATTGCAAGCACCCTGTACAGCTTCTGCGAACACACCTTTCGAAGGAACGCTGATACGATACGGTTCAATAGGGGTTATTGGTTTGTAGTGATCGAACAGCGTAACTTGTTCCGCTGCTTTCGTATTTTTTTCCATGATGTAGGAGTTGCTGACCTTGTATCCAGGTGCCACTGGAAATACCAAAGAATTACCGGTGGCGGTGATGAGATCGTTCTTTACGACCGAAGCGAGGCTTCGCGACCCGGAAAGGTTGCCGAAATCATCGAAAACTTGGATGTTAAAGCCATCGAGCAGCATAAACCGCCGGTCGGGATCCAGACTGTACCAAAGGGCTTTATTGTAGTATTCCAGGTGGCTGTTCAGATGCCCGATCAGCTTTGCGGCGAGGTAGCGATCTTCTCTTCTCGGATTTCGTTTTTCTTCGGAATTTTCCGGAATGAACACGGTGGTGTCATCGAGAAGGTCATCATTGATGTTGCCACTAAATAGCAGCCCGTTGTAGTGCGAAGTGGAATACGTAATTCGCATATTCTCAATATTGAGCAGCACGGAATCCTTGAGCGCTTTAACCGACTGACTCGTTGTCAACATTTTCAATTGCTGGGGCAGTTGGCTCCGTTTTTTGGAAGTAGTGCCGTTTAAGTAGAGTCGAATGAGCCTTTCACCACCCCTGTACTTTGTTTCACTGGTAAAGTCAGCCGATATTTCTGTAATTTTTAGGCTCGCTACTATTTTATTGAATATAACGGGAACTATTTCATTATAAAAAATGTCATCCCATTCAGATATCAATCTCCCTTTGAAATAATAGTCTAGCATTTTGATTACACGTGGCCGGTCCCCATCACTATAGTCCAACAGGGTTGCATAGGCTGTCCAAAGATCTTTATCAACAATACCGTCCAGAAAAAAATCTAAACCGGATATGGGAACTGTGATACCTCCGAACGAAATGCTTTTCGGATCGAAATTGGTTACACGGATACATTGCGACGGTGGCACGCTTTGAAAGTTTGCATCCAGCGTCATAAAGGCATCAAAAATTGCTTGCTTGACCTGAACCTGGGTTTCGCTAGTGTTGTATTGGATATTGGTTCCAGGGGGCCCGGTGAAAAGTAAGGATAGCCCACCTGTGAGACCTGCGGCAATTGAATCGTGAACCGCCTGTTTTGCGGTCGCTATCGGATCGATTTCTTGTGTGGTTGTGGTTTTCGTAGTTATCGGAAGCGACTTTATCCGGTCATAGCGGGTCTTTGGACGTGGCAATTCCACTCGCAAAAGCATGTCCCCTTTCACAAATCGAATGGGTTCATCGTCATAAGCGCCTTGGGGAAAATCTACGTTTGCATACAGACTTTTAATCCTTTCATTGGCATCGAACGCTTTCAGCAATGGGTGCTCTCGTCCGGAGCGTGGCACGAAGCTGAAGGGTTGTAAATAGGTTTCCGATGGCATGGGCAAAAGCGACGGTGCCAGTACATCACGCCATCTACTGATGTTTTCGATAGAGAAATTAGTTAAGAGTAACGGAACAAACACACATTCTTCAACCGAGGACAATTCCTGAAAAATGGCATAATGGCGAAGAACCTCGAAATACATTACGGTCAAGGCATGGCAATGATTATGATTGGCAACGACTTCGCTGGTTATGCCGTAACGTTGCCCCTCCTGGACCGTAGTAACAACCGAGGCGTTAAGTTGTCTGTACCCGTCCGCATTTTGCATAATGGACTGGCGCAATTTTTCTCCAAAGAACTGGGAAACATCGCGCGAACTGTTTTGTGAAGCTGTGGAGTTGGAGTTGGCGACACCACCAGCGACTCCCAAAACGGCACTTCCCGAACCGCCGTAGGCGCCCGTTCCCCCGTAGCCCTGTCCTCCTGTACCAAATCCCGCACTGATCCCACTGGTATTGGCCGAACTGCTGCCCGTAATTGATTCGTTTATTCTTCCCCCAAGCTGGCTAATGATATCGCGTTCGCTGGTAATGCCTGCGGTCAATCGCTCACCCTGATAAAGGAATTGCGATTCGGCTCCCTGAAGCGTATGGGAAGAATCGAAAACGACAATTTCCTTTTTCTGCCCGGGAGCCAGCGGCAACGAGTAAATCAAATCGCCTAAAGAGTACCCGTCGGCCTTGAAGAGGGCTTTGTAATGAAGTATGTGACCTGTCGCAATTTGTACGGCCTGATAAACCGATTCATTTTTCTTATCGTCCGGAGCATCCTGCCAGGCAACCGGATTATTCAAATCAATAGGTTTGCGTTCCCTCTTTGCTGCGCCTCCGACCAATTCATATCGGGCGGCGGCACCGACACTGTCGATAGCTACGTTCAAAAGATCTTTTAAGTCATTTGCCGGGTTCAAAAACTTAGGTTCATTTCCGAGGCTGAAGTCTTCTGGAATCGCCTTAACAATGGCAATGGCAGCGGTTAAATGAGTTAGGGCAGTACCAATGACAGAAATAGATACGGCAGGCAGCTCCGTCGAATAAGCTAGACTCTTGACAGACTTCATAGTTGCTTTTGGCAGGTAGTTGCCCGGAGAGGCCGGATAATTAATTGTATCAAAGAGGGGGTCGACAGCTACATTTTGAGATGACTCCCTCGCATTTAAGGCTATATCTATCGCATTCACGTGGGGCCACGCGGCATTCATCGCCTCTACCAGCTTGGCCACCAATGCATTTAGGTTCTTGTCGTAGTTCCTAAATTCATTAGTGACCGATACCAATGCCGAAGAGGCACTTTTAAGGGCTACGCCGAGCGAAATATCAACAGCATCTACACCTGTCTCAATTTTCTTCAGTGTATAGTTAGCTATTTCCGGGTCGGATGTACGGACAATCGCCTGATAATTGAATTCGCTAAGCGTCCGGTTAGGTTTAGAAAGGTTGACGCAGGAGCCCCCGATATCTTGGGTATAATCGTCAGATTCGATAAGGTCGACATAATCAGGTAGGCGGAGGGGTTTTTTCTGGCCATCACAATCGCAATCTTTTTCGGATTCGGCAGGCGCACATTCAATGTCCCTAAGCAGCAAATAGAGAAAATCTTCAGCAATCTTTTGATTTTCGTCTCCCCCTTCGTTTATTGAGATCGGCGCTGGATCATCGGGCTTAAGCGAGACAAGTGTCTGCGCCTCAATAAAATTGCCATATGGATAGGGCATAGAAAAATTACCCATGCTGTCCGTGGTAGCCGATGCGATGATTTTCCACACTTTGTCGCCTTTCGATTTTGCCTGCACTAAGACGGTTAAATCCCCAAGCGGACATTTCTTGCTGAACTCCAGAACCTGACCTCTTAACTTCTTGGTATCATCGGTTGCCGTATCCTTGTCCACCGGTTTTAAAGTAATTGCGGGTTGAAAAGGCACTTCTATTTCGATACTTTTTAGTTGTGGATCTCCGGGCTTGTATCTCTTCGACCAAGGTACGGAGCCGTTGGACGCAGTCACCTCAACCAAAATTGGATTCATGTCGGTGCTTTGAAAGAGTTTGCGGTCATCGGTGAACGAGAATTGCACCGAGTTATTCTGAACGCTAATATTGTCCCCGAATGTATACCGAAGTGTTTGCACCTCCCCGTTTCCTGAAAAAGAGTATGTCGCGGATAATCTGTAGGATAAAAACTCTTGTATCGATATCTTAGTTTCATCTGGAGCAACAATGGTAAACTTGCCCTTAATTTCCAAGGTTTTTATTTCAGGTATGGCCAAGGGAAAATCATAAAGGGAATCGAATACCTTCTCAATCAGGCCCAATACTTTCGTAGGTTCTTTGATGGAGTATTCGGACATTTTTTCGGATAGCCATTGTTCTGTTTCTTGGGAGATTTCATTGAGCAGAGTAGGTTCAATTTGCGTAAGATCGGTCAAATAGGAAATAAGCTCCATTAAAAAAAATTCCTCAATCGGTATCATTGCAGTTTTCAATTGGTAAAGTAGATTGAAGTATGCATCCCGGTTTACGGCTATAAATAGTTTCTGGAAGGGGGCGGAGGAACTCCTTTTATCGAATTTAGAAGTGTCAATGGCCAGCTTTGGAAAGTAGATAAGATTCAGGGATTCTTCTCCCACTTTGTAGTTTGCATCGGCCAGGTATTGAACGCCCACTTCAATAAATAAGTTTTCCAATCTTTTTTTTTGAAAGGATTGCAAATAGTAGGCTTGGAACGCCGTAAATGAATCTTCACTCTTTCCGATGGCAAACTCTTCACCGAATGCCAATCGATATACCTTTGAAACAATGGCTTGGGAAACAGTGATGGTTTCTGTGCCCACAATTTTCTTTAATACCGTCCCACCGTCTTCTGGATGCAGATTAAAGTATTCACAAACTGGAATCTTGAATTCTAATTCAAGATTCTCCAAGGGCGTTTTTTTTAGATCGCCTTGATAATTAATGGTTTTCTGTAAGGTAGGCATGGGTACTATTTTATGTTTATAAATATTTTGATACTACCGCGCGAGTCAATACTCCGAGCAACAGACTTCAGGTACCGGGGTTTCGAAATTTTTGGATGGCCTGGAAATCGAACCAAAATTTTCGGCAATCTGGTTTCGGGGACGCCCTACGGTTTCCTAGCCATGTTGAATCGGCTGCATTGGAAAGGATTAGCCCATAATAGTCGGCCTGCCCAACGGACGCGTTCTGCAAGCTATATCGTACGTACTGCAATTATGTCTGACGTAGGATTTATATCCACCCGTGGCCGAGTTCGAATCGTAATAACATGTACCGCATCGCGTAGCATAGAATGGTCCCCGGTATGATGCTTCGTATGCCGCCGCCATCGAGCGAAAGGACTCTTATTTTCTTCATCTTATGCAGTTGAGAATTCATACTTTTCGGAACCGGGATCATGTTATGGGATTTGGAATTATACCTTTTTATTTAAAAAAACACAGTTCTCCTTCAAAAATTACGTTAAAATCTATGGAAATTCAGCCCCTATGAGTTCGTCAAAATCGAGCAAGTCCCGTTTCGATCAACTTTGCCCCGGTGCTTCTGATTTCCTGACGCAAACCCTCATTGGTGGTAGTTTCCGCGTTTCGCTCACAGATTGCGCCCGCCATAATTAATTCCAAACCTGAAAGCTTTTTATCGGTCTCATGCTTTGGATGTGGAATCGGGATTTTGACTTTGAAGTTGTTGCCGCATAATTCATCTACAAGAAGCGAAAGTTTTCCTCCGACAATAATGATTCCCTGTTGTTCGCCCGTTTGGTTCAGGCCATCGGCCACCTCCTGCATAAGCACGACTCGATCGATCACCTCTTCGGTAAAAGCTACAACAAAAGCAGCCTTTGGCGGTAGCGGTTGTGGATTAAGGGCGGCCCAATCAGTCCTGCCACCACCCATACTATTATAAATTTCAGGATGCCGAGCGGCTATAGTTTCTAAAATCAATCGATCCATTTTAAATTCGGATTGCCATGGTTCAGGTTGCAGACCGAATTTCCAATTTGAAAGCACTCCAGGGCCAAAAACCTGTCTCGCAACTTTATGGATAACAGGATCCCATGGTCCTGGTTTTAAGGGTTCATTCGGATTCTCGTAGGTCCTACTATATAATTGACTGACCAGCGAAGCTAATTTTTCATGGGAAATATGTACGTCTTTCCCATTTGACTGTTCTCTTTGCAGAGTTGCATGTTCTGTTTTCATCTTTGTTTATTTAACTTTTTAAAATTTCTTTAATTTCCTTTTTGAGAATCACACTTGCTCGTGGTCTAGACAAAAGTGATGAAATCTGTTACTACTAAACTTCCCTTTTAAATGATCTTCAGCCTGCACCTAATTGATGCCAATAATCCACTTAGCTAAACCAACCAATCTTTAGTGTCAGCCCATAATGAACCGCTGTAAAATGCTCTTCATGCATGAATTTTACAAACTTTTCACGGTTTTGGCTTTTGGGCAAAATCTTAATAAATTTTATACCTCATTAAAATTATTTGAAGAAAGAATACCCTAATAATGGTTCAAGGCTTTTTTCGTCTATATAACTCTTTTTGAGTTCATGCTTATTTTAGTCTCTTCCCGTTCTAATGTTTTCCGAAATAAAATGAAAAGCAGGATCATTTAAAGCTTGAAAACTATTTAAGTCGTTGGAATTGGCCTCAAACCAATCGTCAACAATATGTGCCTGCTGTTCAAGATTGAAAGATGACCAATCCCTTTTTGACCAATCTGTGTTTGAAAGGTTATTCTCATCTCTATAATTATAATCTCGATGCACTACCGAATCGCAGAGCAGTCCCGGCATAAAAGAAGTATTCGCAATTTGCCATGCGTGGGTTAATTCATGGATAAAGACCTGACCTGCTTTTGGGTAGGTATTGTTCATATAACCAATGGGATCAGGTTTGTCTAAAGCATCGCCCAGATTAACCATTATAGAACCATCGACCGCATTTGGAATGGTAAATTGCCGACCTCCTCCATGAGATAAATTGGTAAGTCTGATACGATCGAAAGGAATGCTATTCAAAAAGACCTTTGCCGCGAACTCAATTTCTTCCGGTCTTAAAGACCTGAATCCTATGGCATCATTAACTGCATTTCCCACAGCAATTCCAGATATTACAGCGGGGATAATCATGTTTGGTCCAAATACGTAAACTACGCCTTCAAAAACAGCAACACCAGCTATGGAGCCGGGAGAGACAGGTGCCACACCGGCAGCAGATCCCAATTCATTACCTATTACAATAACACATCCAACCGGACCCGATACCACATAAGCTGCTACTGCTTCAATTCCTATTTTTAATATATCGAAGAGCGTTCCCCCGATGCCACTTATATCTGCATGTAACCGGTATTCCAAAGTTGGGTTGTTCCGGATATTAGACCACAAAAATTTTAATACAGGGCTTTCTTGGTGTTCTTCCCAGCTATTATTACGGTCTCCCGGAGTATCGGTTCCGAATGACCTTCCCTCGTGAAAAGCTGCAATGACGATGCCTCCTTCTGCTTTAATAAAAACCTGTAACCCAAAATGATAAGATGTAAAACCAGTAGCACGCATGTTGCCCTTAAACGTGTAATTCCCATCGCTCTGAATCGTAACTTCTACCCATCCACCAAGTGGGAATCCTTCCGGTGTAACTACATCGGCTCGTAGTGTTATGATTTCCGGCTGTTCGAGTTTATCAAGTAATGTTGCCATTGAAGTTGGAAATGGTACCTTAAGAAGTTGGGCCAGGGTATTGCTTGACACAGGATTTTGTACCCACGAACTTTCCAATGCTTGACGATATAATCTCATAATGTTCTTTTGCTTTTAATATTAAATTGTGATGCATTGCTACCCATACCGAACCATAAAATGAATTGTAAAATAAAGCCTTCATATTAGGCTGATAATTTATAAGTTGAAATTCATGCCTTCTTGAATTTTAATAGAACCGCTATTGTAACGCAATCAAAACTGGAATCAACCCTTTGCCCGCTAATAGAGGTTTAAGAGCCTTGCCTATAACAGCCCCAAAAGCACTGAAAGAATCTATTGCTTTCATCGCGTGCCCTTGTGTTGCAGAAGTAGTAAGCATATCTCCTACTTCTATGGAACCATAATCAGCATCTGCCCAGCAAAATACCTTCCCCATTAGGGCAATAGGCATGCTGTCCATTTTTGTTTCTTCTTTTCCCAGAATCAAACCTGGTTTATAATGGCCTGCCCCGCTAATTACTCCCGCAACTTTTTTATCGTATGATTTATTACAAGCCCGCACGGAGCCATCTTCATTAAAGGTCATAACACAACCCGGTAAAACTGAATTGGGATGTGATACTGAAAAGTTTTCGGCAACATCATTGCCTCCCGTTAATTTAACTTCTCCGGTCACTTCAATGTCACCTTCAAAAAAACCGGCGAGTTTTCCGCCTTTGCCGAAAACCCCTATGCCACCTGTGCTTGTCCCCAATACACCAACACCGGCACCTTCAGTTTGACCCCAGATACCGTTACCGCTTGTACTGATTCCAACAACACCCTCAGCCTTAGTAGCCCAACCTTCAACGCCTCGCCCTTCAGTAGAACTTCCCCGAATCCCAGCCGAAGTTCGGCTAGATGCCCGTAGACCATAATCGGTGTCGCTCAAAGCCACCACACCTCGTCCGCTCTTAGATTCTCCAAGTACTCCAGGTGCGGTTTCGCTGATACCATGAATTCCATTGCCGCTTTTACTAGTACCCCTTACACCATCACCTGCACTTTCGGCCTCGCCTTCTACACCACTACCCTCGGCAGAACTGCATCGGGCTGCCGAAAGTGTTTTACTTGTGGCTCTCAGGCCATAGTTGGTATCACTTTCCGCTACAACACCACGACCTACCTCACTCTTGCCATAAACTCCGTAACCATTCTGACTGTGGCCGTGAACGCCTTTACCCCCGTCGTGAACATACGTTGTGCCAGTACCGGTAAACTCACCTTTTACTGCCGGTGCATCAACTTTTGATGACTTTCCGCTTACAATATTATCTGCCATTATAGTGTTTTTAGTGTTAAAATAATCTCTCTCTCAAATGAAGGGTTGTATATAATATTTGATCCATTTAATGGTTAGTGGTAGTCCTTTTTAATCACTTAAATATCTCCGCCGGAGCGAATACCGAACCTAATGATTTTAGAACCCCCGTGTGGAAAAATCCCATAATCAAAAGGAACAACTTCTTTTTCCATGACATTACTTTTTTTAGATGGCAGGACCGCGTCCAATACGCCTTGAATTTTCATCTGACTGTAGGAAATTCAAGGCATTCTGTCTGTTTCAAAAACGTAATTTAAAGCACAATCGGAGTTCGTTCGGTCTTTTTTAGTCTGGGTTTTTCAACGTTTCATCCGGGTTCGGATTTCCATTACTGCCATTCTATAATTAACAGGCCATTGAAGTTATCTTTGAACGTAAAATCTGTAAGTTTTCACCGTCTGACCGTTCATCTTCGCAGCGTTGCAATCTCCGCTTTCATTTTTCATCCCTAATTTGTGTATTTAAATACTTAATACCCCTGAGGAAAGCAATCGAACTAATTCTTGGTTTACATAGAAAGGGAGATGGCTACTAAAAAATGACAATTAACATCGTGATATTGTAGTAAAAGTATTCCGAAAATACTAGTCTTACAATCCCTAGTTCTAGTGATTTTACAACTCGTAATAAACTCCTAAGGTGCGTAACAGTGCGGCTTTATTTATCAGCTGCGCAGTGTTCCTCACGTTAAATTTCTCAAGAAGGTGCTTTCTATGGGTCAATACTGTTTGTGTGCTAATAAAGAGCTGTGAGGCGATTTGTTTTGAGGAGAGGCCCTCGGCAAGTAGTACTAAAACTTCATTTTCCCTTTGGGAAATGTGTACATCCCTATAAAAACCGTTGAAGATAGTGTCCGATTTTTGAATACCAAAAAGAGCTTCTATAAGTTCGTGTTGGGTGGTATCGTATAAAAAATTGAAAAGGATAAGTTCTTCCTTATACATATAGGGCCTGATTTCATGATGTAATTTAAGTAGGCCACCTGAAACCTTTTTGACATGATAGCTAAGAAAAATAGGTTTTTGCTTTCGCAAAGTTTTTGGACTATTGATGAAACGATTAACCGTTTCTTTTATTTCGAATGCCTGTAAAGGATCGATTATTTCAAACCAATAGCTCCAGCCCCCTTCACATAAATCTTCGCAGGAGTAGCCCAAGTTGTTCATAAAGGACTCACTACAATAAATGAATCTATTTTTTTTAGTATCATAAATACTGACCATTAGGTTATTTTTCCCATAACAAATTGAGGAAATTTTGTCTAGAACAACAGAAGTAAAACTACCGGTCCTATCAATTTCTTTTGTGGTGGCAATTTGTGAATTCATAATAGTTCTATTTATCGACCCAAAATTTATAATCCTTGTTTAAAACATTTTCATAACAAACGATTTGGAAAACAGTTGCAAGTTTTTGCACTTTTATCGTGCGGAACATAATATTATGATTAGAAGAAATTCGATTTATATGCAAATGGTTTTCAGTATTTTACAGTCTTTTAAAACTTAGCTAAAGTTCGATAAAAAACAGAATATTATACCCCACTTTGGCAGTTATTTAACGCCTTAACCAGCTCGTTATAAATTAGTCGGTCGCATCATCATTTTTGCATTTAATTTCAAGATTTCAAGCACTATTTCAAGATCATATTCGCAAGGGAACTCATATTTGGTCTGTACCGACAACCGATAGTAATTGCATTACGTACAACCTGTTAGCTCTGGCAAAACACCGATCAAGAGCAATATCCAAAAAAACATTTGAACAAAAGAAGAACGTTTAAGTTTCAGTTTAATGGGTTTCAATAATCATCCAGGTAAGTTATTTCAGAATTGTTTGCGCCCACAGGGATTAAATCCAGTAAAATGAGTGGGTTAGGTACAGAAAATTTACTTCCTGCAGTACCCATCGATCTGTTGCTTGTTTCGGTAACAATAGTTGATACTTCATTACCTATCAGTTTTTGGAATCAGCTCATCCGCTATTACCAAACTATCTTTGATTGCGTTCAAATTCATCATATCTTTTTCCGCGCCGATTTCACTAACCATAAATTTTTGAAGATGTACAATATCGCCAGCGTCCGTGTTATTGAATTCCTTTTCAATTGGGTTGACGTGAATATGCGTGCCAGCCGGAAAAAACAAACTAGTTACCAGTAAAAAGAGAACCAAAGCAAAAAAGTAAATAATTGATTTTTTTATTTTTCCAAATTTTATATATCCGACACACTGGCGTAATATTGACTGGTTGACCATCATTTCTTGAAGGAATATAAGTTAAAAACCATTTAATATCTGCTACATTAGTAGCAATCAGGGCGTAATTTTTACGCCGTCAAATAATGAATAGAGTGCTGCGGAAACTAACGAAATCCTTTTGCATAAGTTCTTGCATTACATTGACAATCCTTACTTTTCTTGTGTTCTATGCCCAAATTCGGAGGACTTCGTCCTATCTTTGGAGAATGCTACCATACTTTCTAGTCAATCGAAATCAAATGACTCTTTTTCCTACCATAGGCCCAATAAATGAATTGCCCCACCAACAACTAAAGTACAAACCGTTACCAAGTGATTCCAAGGTAATGACAGCATTAAATAACAATTGCACCGGCGTAGATGAATTTATAGGCAGGGACTTTAAAAGCTCGGGGCTATTGGGTTGTTGAACCCTCAAAACCCAGAGCCCATCAGCCCACTGTTATTTATTTTCAACTTCGTCTTGAAATATGACCTCCCTGTAAGATACTACCAAAACCGGTATCTAGGTTACTTTTAATATTACTGTACCCGGAGTTAAATCAAATTACGTTAATAAATTCAACCCGTCGGTTATTGGCCTTGTTCACGGCATCTGAATTCGATAACAGTGGTTCCGATTCGCCTCTGCCATCGGTCTCCATACGTGCCGCGTCGATCTTAAAATTTTCAGAAAGTGCTTTTTTGACTGCCAATGCCCTTTTGACCGAAAGTGAAAGGTTATTGGCCTCATCACCATCATCGTCGGTATGACCAATAATCCTAATGGTTAATCCTTGGTTCTCCTTAAGCACCCCGGCAATTTCCTTTAAGATACCGAAGGATTCGGGCTTTATAATATCGGAGTTTACCCCGAAAAGAATGCCATTGGAGACCAGTTTGCCCTCGGTTAGCAATTTGTTTCTGGTATCTGGGTTGCCGGCAGCCACCCTCATGTTTCCCAAAAAATATTTATTATCTCCTTGTAAACTTAGGGTCTGCCAAACCAAGGTATTGATTTTCATTTCCGCAGGGAGAATTTTTGGCAAGTCCAGTATTTTGTTTTCATCGAGGTACACTCGTAGACGTTCTTTTTGTTTCCAAACCGCAACCTTTAAGGGAAGTTTATCCTTTACATCGATAAAATAATTTTTTAGGTCTACTTTTTCATTTACCAAATTACTCGTTGACGTATTGTTCATAAGGTAACCGCCATATCCATTAAAATTTGAAGTTGAGGCACCTGGATGTAGGTTTAGCCAAAAGGTAATATTCCGGTAATCGTTCAAGGAATAGTGTGACGTGTTCAAATAATTGTCAGGGTTCTTGATATCGCCCATGGCAAAATAGATAGGCTCGTTGCGCCATTCAAAGGGGAGGGAAATCATGATCTCGAATTGAATCGTGCAATTTTCGGGCAGGTCCAAAATGCTGCCGAACGAAAAATTGGATTGGTTTTGCATCATCAACCACTTGCCATCCAGCCCATCAAGAGTTACGACTTCACCGGAGCCTGAAGTATTCCATTTCGCAGGAAAATCACCTACGGTACCATCTGTAAAATCCTCAAAAAATACAACCTGTTCACCGGGTACAAAATCAAAGTTTGAGACATAACCGGTTTGTGGACCGGGTATGCGTAGACTGGTATTCTCGGAGCCGTGGCTTACTTCGGGAGTACTATTTTCGGCAGCGTTTTCCTTTTTAGGCATATGGACGTTGCCCTCCATTACGCTATCTACGGCAGCATCGATTTTTCGGTCCGCTTTTGTTTCGGCCTTTTGTTCGGTCTTATCGACCACTTTGTCCTTTAGCCTTTTTAGAAATTGCGCATCGGTGTTTATACTTGATAAAAGCAAACATCCCATTATTACATATTTTTTCATATTCCGTTTTATTATTGTTCGTTCTCGATGACCTAATAAGAATCTATCCGATAGGTCCTTTATTTACCCAGCAAATTTTTCAACATTTCAAAATCAAGCCGCTTAATGATATTCGAATAAGTGGAAACATATTTTTCTTCTTTACTGTTCATATCCAAAGTCACATAAATGATTTGGGGTACAGCTTTGCCTATATTTTCATCGTAGTAACTAGGATTGCCTTTTACCACAATCATTGCGCCAATATCCCCTTCGTTGATAAAACCGTTGAACTCGGAAATAGTGCTTATTACGGCTGCCGTCCGCAATTCATTGTCGGGCCTTCTTAGATAGTCATCTACCTTTTGTAAAGGCCTGTTATACATCTCAGTGGTTGCCCTAATATTTTCTTCTTGCATTTGTTCGTCGGTGCGATAGTTTTGCAAGTATCTATCGGTCCAGTCCCCAAGGCCATTGGCGGCATCTTCCTTGAACTTTTTTAATGCCTCTTCCTTTTCCTTATCTTGCTCGGCTTTTGGTCGAATCGGGTTCATGGCTTTTAAATCGTCGATACCTTTCTGGGCAGCCTTGTTAAGTTTCGATTTGAGTGCCTGTAAGTATTCGAACCGGGTTACATACGCATAGGGCAGCTTGTCTTGATAAGTAAGCAACCAGCGTTCGGGCTTGACCGTAAATTGGGCAGAATCTGGTGTTGCCTTCATATAAATGACTCCATCTTTTTGATCCGGAAAATTATCGATCCATCCAAAATGGTCCTTTTCATTTTCATCCCATTCGCCCACCAGTGCATCATGGGTAAAAGTTATACCGGTCTCGTTCAATTTTATTCGAAAGCTAACATAGCGGTCGGGATTGGCAAGCACCTTGTTGTCATGACAGTAGAATCCGGAGAAATAAAGACTATAATAATATTGGGCCAGATCATTTCCATTATATGGATTGTAATCCTCAAAAGCGGAGAAATATTGGGCATACAAGCCTTTAAAGGCCGGGTAATCCGTACGGAAATGATTGTCTAAATTATCGGTTACACTTCGCGCCTTGACAAGCTCTGCGCCGGAAATACCGATAGAACTTTTCAATCCCGGTGTCCATTTCCCCGGAATATTTTCCAGTGCGACCCCCTCACAGTTTTGAGTATAGACACATGCTGTAACTAGTATTGCAACAAGGGTAAGTAGACGTTTCATGTTTTAATCTTTAATGATTTGCTTTGCTTTGTCCGTTAATTTGCCAAAGAGCGATTTCTTTGCTTTTGGTGCCTGGGCACTACTATCGGCAGAATTTTGTTCCGGTGTACTTTGATAGCTTGCAACAAGGGGAGTACTTTCTGCACTTGAACTTTCGGAGGTCGAAACCTGTTCACTGGCATCTGGTTCGATTTCGGCATCAACGGACATTCTGGTCTTGGTCGACGCTATGATTTCCCCTTTCAGCCATTCTTGGGCAAAAGAAGTCAGAACCTCATTTACCTCTTTCCCGGCACGGTAGTAGGCTTTCCACTGCTCGCTTTTTTTCTCGTAGGCAGGATTTACAAATTTTCGTTTGTTGTACTGGTCGGGCGCAGTAAGTTTTGCGTCGAAATCCACTGTGGCTTCCAATGCAAGGTATTCTTGTAGCCTTTTTTCTACCAAGACCCCTGGATTTTCGGAATAGGTTTTCTCCCATAATTCCTTATTTGGAAAGGGCTTTTTGGCGGCCTCCAATAAACTGTCTATGCTTTTTTGAGCAGCCTCCTTCTTCGTTGTTTGTTCGGCGACATAGGCGGCGTCATTGGGATAATTTTTGATATTCAATTCAAAAACCGCCAAATCCTTTCGTAGGGTACCGAGACTGAACCCATGTGAACCGGTCGTCCTTAAGGGCATGGCAGCATCTTTTAGCTCGTTATAGTACGCTGTAAATTCCTCACTGTTGATATACTTTTTTGTGTACTCGCATAGCTCCTTGGCCGCACCGATTTTGTCTCCCGCAATTATTTCTGGCAACAACTTGGCATAGGGAATTTTAAAGGTATATTCCCCTGCCCCATTCTCCATTGGGTTCGCATCGAACCGGCCAATAAGATTACCACTAATGCTATATTGGGCATACTCTGCCTCCATACCCAGTCTGGCGATTATGTCTTCGGTAATGGTATAGGCCGAAAATCCGAGGGATACTAGCATAACAACCGGTAATACGTGTCTTTTTTTCATTGGTTTATATTTAAAAGTTAAAAAATTTTAATGTTCATGTGCTTCGTCTTAATCGCAGGTAAGACTGTTGATTTCTTGCTTGGCATCGTCAATGGACTGTTGAAACTGTGTCTTGCTGGCAGTAGGTACACAAAGACGTACTTTCTCCAAAGCATTTAAATACCCTTCTGCCGCGGATTTATAGTTAAGGCAATTAGCGGAGGTAGGATCGTTTGAATAGGCAATGGCCGCATTGCTAAAAGAGGTAATCTCGTTCTTTACCCTTTCCGACCACGCTGTGTTGCCACAGCCATTGTCTACCGGGTTGTCGTCCTTGCTACAACCAACTGCCATTAATATTCCGGCGCTGGCACCGATTAAATAAATTCGTGATTTCATTTTTCCTGTAGTTTTCATAATTTTAATTTTTAGTGATGTAGTTTTCAATTAATCCTTTAAAACTCCTTGTGAACAGTATTCTACAACCATGGCATTTAGATGTTGAAGCATGTGATGACAAATTATTACTACCTAGGTTGTTTTGAACATGGTAAAATTCCATCGAAAATGGCATCTCCACAATCCCCTAAAAACAGGATATTTTACAGACTTTAAAAAATCATGGAAAAAGGGGATACACAAATCACAAAGAGGGCTTACTTTTAATAAAAAGTTAAATACCAGTCATGCGGCCCAAAATTGCATTATTAAAATTGGTTTTTTGGTCACTCTTATTTTGTACATATTTTCAATCCACCTATGCCCAGACTTCAAAGTTGGATAGCTTGAGGGTTCAGATCCAGAGCTCGGCCGACGATACAAGCCGCATAAATCTGTATTATGAATACGGTGCCGAATTGGAGAACAGCGTACCCGACTCTGCCCTTTGGTATTATGGTTTGGCCAAGGAGCGTTCCCATATACTAGGCTTTCAGAAAGGACAGGGGGCTTACGCGAGTCATGCGATTACCATTCTGAATAACCGGGGAAAATTTAAGGAAGCATTGGAAATCAGCAAGGAAGCATTAAGAACTTATCAAGAAATAGGAACAAAGCGGGATATTGCAGTGGCACTTATAAACGTTGGAAGTGAATGGCAGTACCTATCCGATTTCCAGTTGGCGACGGATTATTACTTACAGGCGCTACAAATTGCGGAAGAACTTAGTGATAAGCGGTTACAACGGATTACAAATAACAATTTGGCCTCCATATTTATCAACCTAAAGGAATATGGGAAAGGTAAACTATATGCGGAAAAGTCATTGGTAATCGCGGAAGAGCTAAAGGATGAATACGCCAGGGCCTCCTCGACCTTCAACATCGCAACGTCGGAACTGTATTTAAAGGAATACGAAAGTGCACGGGCACACTATTCGAAAATCGGCGAAATCGGTGAGGAAACTAATGATGATATCCTTATTCTTGACGGTTGGCTTGGAACGGCAGACGTATTTAATGCTATGGACAATAGTAGAAAAGCTTTGGAATTTTATGAAAAAGTCGTCGGATATTCAATGGAGAAGCAAGCCCCGGAATATGAGATGTATGCCTATATTGGGTTAGCGGAGCTCTTCTTAAAAAAATCGGACCACAAAAACGCGCAGAACAATATTTCAAAAGGAATCGAATTGGCCGAACAGCTTGGGTCCAATTTTGAGCTAAAGGATCTTTATGAGAAAGCATCCTTGACGGCGGAGCGTTCGGGCGCATTCGAAGAGGCCTTGGAGTATCGAAAAAAATACGAGGTTTTAAACGATACCATTGTTGGTGAAAATAGTAGGTCCAACATTAATTTATTGGAGGCCAAGTTCGAATCGGAGAAGAAGGAGGCCATGATCAAACGCTTGGAATCCGATAAAATAATACAGAATTTAACGATTCGTCAAAAGAACATTTTTAACTATATACTTATTGCCGCAATCCTTACCATACTGCTTTTTGGTTTTCTAGTTTACAGAAATTATACCCACAAACAAAAACTGCAGCATCAACGTATCAGTGAATTGGAAAAGGAAAAACAACTTGCCGCTACCGAGGCGGTATTAAAAGGCGAGGAAAAAGAACGTACCCGTTTGGCCAAAGACCTGCACGACGGATTGGGCGGAATGTTATCGGGAATCAAATACTCATTTCAGACCATGAAAGGAAACTTAATAATGACACCTGACAACCAGCAGGCCTTCGAACGCAGTATGGACATGTTGGACAGTTCGATCCGGGAAATGCGAAGGGTCGCCCATAATATGATGCCGGAATCCTTGGTCAAATTTGGTCTGGACACGGCATTGAAGGATTTTTGCAACGAAATCAATATCAGTGGGGCCCTAAAAATCAATTACCAGTCCATCGGTATGGTCAATACCGTTATCGGCCGGACAACGGCCATTACCGTCTATAGAATCGTACAGGAATTGATCAACAATACCATGAAACACGCCACGGCCAAAACAGCGATTGTACAGTTATACAAAACCGATAACCTTCTTGCCATCACTGTCGAGGACGATGGCAAGGGATTCGATATTGCCGAACTGGACAAAGCGGCGGGTATGGGCTGGGCGAACATAAAGAACAGGGTAGATTTCCTAAAGGGAACGGTTCACTCGGATTCATCCCTTAATAAAGGTACATCCGTTCACATAGAGATTACTATTTAGATGGCAACAAAGATTTTTATTACGGACGATCATTACATGATCATAGAGGGGATACGATCCCTGCTCCAACATGAACCGGAAATCGAATGGCTTGGCCACGCCATGACCGCCGCTTCGTGCATGGCCTTTCTGCAGGAGCATAGGCCGGATGTGATTCTGATGGACGTGAACCTTCCCGATAAAAGTGGCATCGACCTTTGTAAAGAGGTCAATCTCGCATACCCCGGTATCCGCATTATTGGACTGAGTTCGTTCAATCAACAAAGCTTCATCGAAAAGATGCTGGAAAATGGGGCCTCGGGCTACGTATTGAAAAATGCCTCCAAGGAAGAATTAATGCGCGCCATTGAACTCGTTTTGGAAGGGGATACCTTCTTGAGCCATGAGGCCTCCCTGACCATTGAAAAGGATGAAGATTCCAAAATACCTATCGTCACCAGAAGGGAAAAGGAAGTCCTCCAACTGATTGCAGCAGGAATGACGAATTCGGAAATTGCCACAAAATTGTTCATCAGTACCACCACCGTTGATACCCATCGTAAAAACCTTTTGGCCAAATTCGAAGCCAAAAATACCGCAGTATTGGTCAAACTGGCGAGCGACTTTGAAATAATTTGACGAAAACTGCCCTGTTCAACATGCGCTTCAATTCATTGAGGGTCAAAGGCGAATTAGCATACTTTGGAGCCTAAAGCATCTATTACATCTTTTTGAAATAATTTTTGGCGAATATGCTCATTATTTCCCATAGATATTAACTTCAATTAGGTAGGTTTATGAATTTTACTTTTTGAAAGATCGGTATAGTTGGCCAGATCTTCAACATTCAATATTTTTTTGTTTTGAGAAATAAGTTTTTTGATGTCCCTTAAAACTTCCAACACTTTCAGATTCTCATTCATAATCCTATCATTTATAGATTCAAAGGAATTAATGGCCAATTACTTTTGCCGAATTCTTGAGGAAATGTAACCAGATGAAAATAAGTTTTTTGCCGAAAACTGATATGTCAGGATAAAAAAAATCAAATGTCAGTCAGAAATTTGAAGAATTTATCCAAATAATCTCGGAATTCTCTATCAGGAAGATTATCGCTATAAACACTGGTCAAACCGCGCTGGTTGATTAACCTCCCTCTGTTGTAGATTTTGTTGGAGCGTTCAAAAGAAGTCAAAGTTATTCCTATCTTGAGTTTTTTGATTTTTTCCAATAGATATTTGAGTTTGACTAGGTTCATTTTAAAATGAACTACATCATAATGCCCGCTGAAATCTGAAGTTAAAACATTATAGAACTCATCATAGCTAGTTAATTCTTCGTCTACATATTCATATTTGATATGATAGGCGAAAAGTTTATTGAAAACTACCACCAGGTTTTAATCTTGTCCAGATTATTTTTTTTGATAGTTAATAATAAATAAGGGTAATAAGGCAATCTTAAAGGGAAAATTTCGATTTTAGCAAAACGAAAGTTCTATAGACATAGTTTCTATCATAAATAAGTTCACAAATCGTCAACATCGATTGTACATATTAGCAAGACTACGGCTATGACTAGTGAGTGAAGAAGGTTCAAACTCCAGCCAAATACTAACTGGATTCGAACCCAAACGATGATTTCCAATTGGAATTATTGATAATGCTTCCTTATTTCTGTTTTGTAATCTGTTTTTAATTTACTCCGTAACAAACGCATGTCAGATGACACCTTTTGCTCAATGACTCGGGCATAGATTTGCGTGGTGGAAAGCTTTGTATGACCGAGCAACTTTGAAACAGTTTCAATAGGGACTCCATTGGAAAGTGTTACGGTCGTCGCAAAAGTATGTCGAGCCACATGGAAAGTAAGCTTCTTATTGATTTTTAGGATGGACGCTATCTCCTTCAAATATTTATTTATTTTTTGATTTGTAAATACAGGTAGCAGTGCCTCCTTCCTGTTATTACAATCCTGTTCATACTTTTTGAGAATCTCAAAGGGCTTATCCAAGAGCGGAATTTTTACCGATTCGTCGTTCTTTTCCCTTTTTGTAAATATCCAATAGTCTCTATCGATACCCCTTACAATGTGGTCATCACAAAGTAATTTTACATCGATATAGGATAGGCCCGTATAACAGGCAAAAACAAAAACGTCTCTCGTTTTTCGGTGCACCTCCTTTGAAAGCCGACCTGATACCAAAACTTCTAGTTCCGATTGGGATAAAAATGCCTGTTGATACTTTGTGAACTTTAGCTTAAACCTGACAAATGGGTCTTTATCTATCCATTCCAAGCGAAGAGCCAGATTCATCATTTTCTTTAATCGTTCTAAGTGTTTCATTAGCCCGTTATTCTTCAGGGGTTGTGAACGGTTTAGTGATTTTCCAGTACGAAGGAACTGCTCAAAATCAATGATAAATTTATAGGACAATTGCTTGAGGTAAATATCATTGGTTTTTAGCCTGTACTTCAGATATCGCTTAATATAGCGTTCTGTAGTGAAATAATTTTTTAAAGTACCTGGTTTTAGAACTGAAACCATATTCGTATTGTGGTAGGAAACCAGTTCCAGCATCGTTTTATGCTGTTCATCTTCGCCGAGATATCGGGCCTTTATGGCCTGAGCAGTAACATATTTAGATTCGCCTAGAAGTTGCTTGTGGCACATGTTCCATGCAGGGACTATAGTGTCGCCGGTACTTAAGGTTTGGCCCATCGATCATCCAACGACCTTCCGGGTGGAACAGATCTATAATTACCGTTAAATACATCCAGCCTTGTTTAGTCTTTATATAGGTTATATCGGATACCCAAACTTGGTTCTGT
>RCMY010000500.1_pt1 | contig 36687 bp, 30 predicted proteins | sample 2041341 | NCBI WGS metagenome assembly RCMY01 (sample SAMN09708234, study PRJNA481090) | Marine sediment metagenome, whole genome shotgun sequencing project. | reverse complement strand
GTCACGCCGGTGATCGTGAGCATGTCGGAGAGCTCGCTGACCTGCCTTGCGTCTGCGGTGTCGAGGATGAGTTCCATGGTGGGTCCCTTTCTGTCTTCTACCTGTTGAGATTTCCATACGTAGTACGCAGTACATCTGCAACCCCTGCCGCACAGGAGTGGCACAGCGCGTCAGACTCGGCTTCGACGAGTACGCGGATGAGGGGCTCCGTTCCGCTTGCTCGGACGAGGATTCGTCCACTGTCGCCGAGGTCCCTTTCCGCCTGGGCGATGGCGACCTTCAGCTCAGACGAGGCGAGCGCCGCCTTCTTATCCTCCACACGGACGTTCTCGAGCACCTGGGGATAGTCATGAATGGGCGACGCAAGCTCAGAAAGGGACTTTCCGGTTCGCGTCATGACCTCGAGGATGCGAATCGACGTCATGACTCCGTCGCCAGTCACCTCAAAGTCGCGAAAGATCACGTGCCCGCTCTGCTCGCCGCCGAGGGCATAGCCGTTCTCGCGCATGCAGGCATAGACGTTCTTGTCACCGACGTCGGTCTGGACGGAATGAAGACCCGCCGCCTCGAGCGACTTCGTCAGCCCGAGGTTCGCCATGACCGTGGTCACGACCGTGTCATGGGGAAGGCGACCCTGCCCGTCGAGATAGCAGCCACACACATAGATGATGACATCTCCATCAACGACGTCGCCGTTCTCGTCCACAGCGATGCAGCGATCGGCGTCCCCGTCAAACGCGAAGCCGACATCGAGCTGGTTCGCCCGAACATGCTCCTGGAGCGCACGTATGTGAGTGCTTCCGCAATCGACGTTGATGTTGAAGCCGTTCGGAGCGTCGTTGATGACCTCGACCTCGGCGCCTAGGGAGGTGAGGACGCGCTCGGCAATCGTCGACGATGCGCCGTTCGCGCAATCGACACCGATGCGCCAGCCCTCGAGGGAGAAGTCAGCGGTCGCGATGAGGTGGTTGATGTATCGCTCGCGACCTGCCACGTGGTCGATGGTGCGACCGATGGCCTCGTCGGTGGCAAGGGGAACCTCCACCTTGCCGTCAAGGTAGTCCTCGATCCTCCCGAGGACGTCGGGCTCCATCTTGTACCCCTCGCGATTGACGAGCTTGATGCCATTGTCACCAAAGGGGTTGTGACTCGCCGTGATCATGACGCCGCAGTCGAAGCCGCCATCGATGACGACGTAGCTCACACTCGGCGTCGTGGTGACATGGAGCAGATAGGCGTCCGCACCGCTCGCAACGAGGCCGGCGACGATCGCGTACTCGTACATGTAGCTTGAGCGTCGGGTGTCCTTGCCGATGGCGATTCTCGCCTTACGACCGAGACGCGCCCCGTAGTACCAGCCAACGTAGCGGCCGATTGCGAAAGCATGGTAGACGGTGAGGTCCTCGTTCGCTTTCCCCCTGAAACCGTCAGTCCCAAAGTACTTCATCTGTCCTCCTCATGATGATCGAGAAAGCAAGATCGAAGACGGGAGGACGGTCGAACCGTGCTATCCCTCGTCCTCGTCCGTAGGCTTGCCACCGACCGAGGCAAAGAGGGCATCCTTGCAAGTGCCCCGAAGCTTCGCCTTGTCAGTCTTTCCAAGCCCCTCGTCGGTTATCACATGATCGAAGTCGGAGAGCTTGGCGTTTTGCATGAGATACGTATGACCGAACTTGCTCGAGTCGACGAGCAGGAACGTTTCCTCCGCCGCAGAGAATATCGCCCTCTTTGCCGTCACGTCCTCGGTCGTGGGCTCCGTTACGCCATCGGCGAAGCTGCACCCATGGGCACCGAGAAACGCCTTCTTCACGTGGATGCTGCGGAAGAAGTCGACTGTGAGATCGCCGAGAAGTCCTGCCGAGACGTCGCGGTACTCCCCTGGTGCATAGATCAGCTTGATCTTCGAATTCCCCGCCACGAGATTGGACACAGGCATCGAGTTCGTGATGACCGTGACTCGCTTGGCTTCGACATACTTGAGAACCTGGAGCGCGGTCGTCCCGCAGTCGATGATGATCGAGTCCCCGTCCTGGACATACTCGGCCGCCAACTTGCCAATCGTCTGCTTCTCCAGCAGCTGTGCGCTCGACTTCGCGACGAAGCTCGGCTCGGCGCCAGACGAGTCCTTGTTGAGGTAGGCGTTGCCGTAGCTCGTGGTCACGACGCCCTGCTTCTCAAAGAACTGCAGGTCTCGTCTTATGGTCATGCTGGAGACACCAAAGCGCTCGGCGGCGTCGGTCAGGGATACGACTCCCTTGTCGCGTAGCATTTCGAAGAGCTCCATGCGACGTTCCGCAATGTTCATCATTCGACTCCCGTCCGCTCCACCATGACACTCCCTACCCCCCGACCGTCGACTTCAGGCCGAGTCCTCGGCAGTAGTCTAACGCCCATGCAACGTCTTCGTCCGTGGGCTCCTTCGTATCCGGCAGGGGGTAGTCCATCCCGAGGTCTCGGTACTTACCAACCCCAAGCCTATGGTACTTGAGAATGTCCACCTGACGAACGCAGCCACCCAGCGAGGCGACGAAGTCGATGCGCTTCCGGAGGTCATCTGGCTGATCGTTCATGCCGGGAACGACGACGAGCCGGACGATCATCGGCATCTCCCTCTGAGCCAGCGCTTGGGCGTTGGACAGGATCCGCTCGTTCCCGGCACCGGTACAAGCGCGGTGAATGCCGGAGTCGAATGCCTTGATGTCGTAGAGGACGAGGTCGGCAAGGTCGAGTGCCTCGTCCACCCTTTCGATGTCCCAGAGGCCCGCCGTGTCGAGCGCGACGCGTGCGCCGTGGTCCTTGAGGATTCTTGAGGTCGCCGCGACAAAGTCCGGCTGCAGAAGGCACTCCCCGCCCGAGAAGGTGACCCCTCCCCCGCTCGTGAACCAGAACGCCTCGTCGCGCAGCAGTCTGCGAGCCAGCTCGGAGGCGAGCATCGTCTCGCCCTTTCGCTCATAGGCGTCATAGTTGCATACGTCGACGAGGTCGTCCAGGTTGGTGCATGCGCCACGGTCGATTCGGATACCGTCCGCCCTCAGCGTCACCGACCCCGTCGGTGCCGCCGCTGCCACGCACGCGCCACAGCGGCGGCAGAGGTTGCCGTGGTGCATGACCTTCTCACCGGAGAGCATGCTCTCGGGGTTGGCGCACCATAAGCACCTCAGATTGCATCCCACCAGAAACGCCGTGGTTCGGATGCCGGGGCCGTCCTTGGTGGAGTAGTGCTGTACCTCCATCATCATCCCGCTTGGGTCTTGCATGTCCGGCCTCCTCAAGGTCATTCCGCGTCCCAGCGAAGCACGCGCCTGCTACAGCGACTGCTCCGTGCGCTCGATGATCGCATCCTGCGTCTCTGGCATGAGCGTGTTGAACAGCGCGCAGTATCCAGCCACACGCACCATGAGATCCCTGTGGTCCTCGGGGTGGACCTGGGCGTCACGAAGCGTCGAGGTCTCGATGACGTTGAACTGCTCGTGGAAGATGTTCTTGTAGGGCATCGCCTCGATGAAGCTCTCGAACTTCGCGAGGTTCTCGTCGCCGGAGAGCGATGCTGGCGAGAAGCGCAGGTTGAGAAGCTGTCCGGCCGCCATGCGCTTGTTGGGAAGCTTGGAGACCGAGTTGATGACCGCCGTCACGCCGCTCCGGTCCGCTCCGAGGCAGGGTGAGCAGCCCTCGTTGAGCGGCTTGCCCGACAGGCGCCCGTCGGGAGTTGCCCCGACCTCGAAGCCATTGGGGACGTAGCTCGTGATGTTGCTCGTCGACATGGAGTAGCGGCATCCGGTGGGGCCACGACCGTAGCGGTCGGTGGTGTAGTTGGGGAGAAGGGCGAGGTAGCTCTCGTAGACGTCGGCGGTGAGCTCGTCCACGTAGTCGTCATCGTTTCCGAACTTGGGAACGGCACGGCACATCTTCCTGACTCGAGCGCCGTCCTCCCCCTGGAAGTCCTCATCGAGAGCGGTGCGCAGCTGGTCGAGGGTGAGGGTACCGTCTTCGAAGACGAGCTTCTTCACGACGGCGAGCGAGTCCCCGACCACGCTCATGCCGATGTTGGACTGGCTCACATAGTCGAACTCCGAGCCGCCGTTCTTGAGCGTCTTGCCGCGCTCGAGGCTGTAGTTGATCGTGCAGCTGGCAAAGGGATCGGCGTCGTGATAGGCCAGGCTGCGGTCGCAGACCTTGTCGCAGTCAACCGCAAGGCGCATGTAGTAGTCCAGGGCACGGTTCCACTCCGCCCACAGCTCGTCGTAGTCTGCATACTGGACGTCACGCTCGCCCCAGCGGCCGTCGACGGAGAAGAGCTGCACCCCCGTCTCGGGATCCACGCCGTTGTTGAGGATGATCTCGAGAATCTTCCCGAAGTTGATGTAGGTCATGCCCGTGGCGCGATGGCCCCACTTTCCTGGAATGGCACTCTCCACACAGCCCATGGAGGCATAGTCCCGCGCCGTCTCGAGGTCGATGCCGTCGAGCGTGAGCATGGCGGGAATCACGACCTCGTCGGAGAACATCGAGGGCATGCCGTACCCCTTGCGGTTGAGCTTTGCCGCGTCGGCGAGCAGAGACTTCGGCGTGTCCTTGGAGAACCGCACCGAGAGGTTGGGCTCGGGCATGAGAGTCTGGTTCATCGCCTCGAGGCAGATGTAGGAAAGGTCGTTCGTGCCGTCGGTGCCGTCCGGGCGCATACCGCCCACCATGAGGTTGGAGTAGAGCGGGTAGCCGCAGCTGTAGACCGTATGATCCCAGGGGCGAATCTTGTTCAGGCTGTTGCACATGACGAAGAAGTGGCTCACGATCTCGAGCGCCTTCTCGCGCGTGATCTTTCCGGTGGCGATGTCCGCCTCGTAGTAGGGGCGCACGTACTGGTCAAAGCGCCCAAACGAGAAGGAGTGGCCGTTGGACTCGATCATCATGAGGAGATGGGTGATGTAGACGCACTCCACTGCCTCCCAGAAGTCGCGGGCACCCCCCACCATGAAGTCCTCCATGGCAGTACCGATGGCCTCGAGCTCGGCGGAGCGCTTGGGATCGTCCTCCCTCGCAGCCTCCTCCTTGGCGAGCTTGGAGAAGCGCCTGATGTAGGCGAGTGCGGCATTCATCGAGATGATCGCTGCGTGGTAGAAGTCCTTCTGGTCCTGCGTGAGGTCCGCGACGGTGTTGAGCTTCTCCTGGGCGATGCGGGCCATGCCGCCGAAACCAACCTTCAGCACGAACTCGTAGTTGGGGATGATGTGTCCGTCACCTGACATCGAGATGCCGCCACGATGCAGTACCCCCTGCTTCTCGGCCTCACGATTGATCTCGGGGAGGTTGCGAAGCACCTCGTCCTGGTGCGTGATTCCCTGCCAGTAGGGCTGCAGGGCGCGCAGGCGGCTCTTCGTGTCCTCGGTGATGTAGAACATGTCGCCCGTGCGCTTCTCGAACTCGTCCAGCTCGTCGATGACCCAGTTGAAGGAGTACTCGGGGAAGATCGGGGCAGCGAAGTTCGCACTTGCCTGGTTGCCCACGATGAGGGACTCGGGCTCTATGTAGACGGTCATCTGGGAGAGGATCGCCTCGAAGGCCTTAGCCCGGCGCATCACGATGGGCTCTCCCTCGGTCTGCTGGTACACCTTGGTGATGATCTCCGCCCTCTCGGGGCAGATGGTGGGCGTACGGTGCTCCATCCGCTGCTGCATGCAATCGATTCGTTCGAAGTCGCAGTCGTTGTTCTGCGGGACGATGCTGAGAAGCTCGTTCATCGCTGTTCCTTCCTCACGTTGCCCTTGTCTGGCGATCCTCTTCCTCGCGGGTTCATTGTAACACTATTTCTCATTATACTTTGTGATTATTTGTTAGTTTGTCAGGCGTTACCACTGTAGGCGTCATCGCAACTCAGACGCTGCGCCCTGGTCGAGCACCACGGTGACGTCGGGATGAAGCCACAGGAACGAGGCGGGAAGCCAGGTGGTGACGAGCCCGGAACCCAGCCAGCGAGCAATTACGGGTGCCTTGGCCTCACCAAGCGCAAGGAGCACGATTCTGCGGCTTTCGAGGATGTTCCTCATGCCAATCGTGATCGCCTGAGTGGGCACCTCGGAGACGTCCTCGAAGAAGCGGGCGTTATCGCGGACAGCCGCTTCGCTCAGACGCTCGACGTGAGTCAGTGGGTGAAGGGCGTCGGACGGCATATTGAAGCTGATGTGACCGTCTCGTCCGATTCCCAGGAAGGTGAGGTCGAAGCCACCAGCCCTCTTGATGAGCGACGAGTAGTCGTCTGCGGCCCTACCGAGATTTGCCGCGCAGGCGTCCGGCGAGAACGTGTTCTCGAGACTCATGCCGACCCTCTCGTAGAGATTCTCGCGCAGGAAGCGGTAGTAGCTCTGTTCATGGTCGCGTCCCAAGCCTACGTACTCGTCCATGTTGAAGCACGTCACGCTCGAGAAGTCGAGCCCCTCCTCCTCGTGCATCCGCGTCAGCTCCGAGAAGACGCCGACGGGGGTGGAGCCCGTCGGGAGACTCATCACGATCTCCGGATTGGTCCTGACCTCACCCGCGATGAGATCCGCTACGACCTTCTCAGCCTCTTCCTTGTCGTGCCTGACGATGACTTTCATTTCGGGGCTCCTTCCCACGCTGATTTCGAGGTCATCCCCAGTGTAGCAACTTTTACAATATTTTTCTTGTTTTTTTGTTAAAACATGTTACTCTTCAAATCAGGGGGTCATGGTCGCGAAGACGGCCACACCCAAGCGCGAAAGGATAGGAGAACCCATGTCGCAGCCAGATATCGTGTTCGCAAGAATCGACAACCGACTGGTCCACGGCCAGGTCGGCGCCTCTTGGGTCGGGGCGGTGAACGCGAATCTCGTCGTTGTGGCCGACGACGTCGCAGCCAAAGACCAGATGGCACAGACGCTGATGCGCATGACTGCCGACGCCGCCGGAGTCGGAATCAGGTTCTTCAGCATCCAGAAGACGATTGACGTCATCGGCAGGGCGAGCGAGTCCCAGCACATCTTCATCGTCGCCAAAACGCCGGCATCGATGCGCGCCCTCGTCGACGGCGGAGTGCCCATCAAGGAGGTGAACATCGGCAACATGCACAACTCCGAGGGGAAGCACGTCTTTCACGACCAGCACGTCTATGTGGACGACAAGGATCTCAAAGACCTCTCTGCCATCGCCTCGAAAGGCGTCCACGTCTACATCCAGATCGCCCCGACCTATCGCAAGATCGAGAACCTCGACCTTCTCGCCTAGGAGAACACCCCCATGGCACGCAACCCAACCCGAAAGGATCCTCTCGATGGAACTGACCTTATCGCAGGGGCTATTGATGGCCCTCGTCGGCTTCGTGTGCTCCTTTGACCAGCAGACCGAGGCACTCTACTGGTTCAGGCCGATTGTCGCTGCCTTCTTCACGGGCATCGTCCTCGGTGACGTTCAGCTCGGAATCGCCTGTGGCGCCGTATCCGAGCTGGCCTATCTCGGCCTCACCATGGTCGGCGGAAACGTCCCGCCAGACCCGCTGTTCGCAGGTGTGATGACGGTCGTCATCGCCTATACCACGGGCCAGTCCGCCGAGGCGGCGCTCGGCCTGTCCTACCCCTTCGCACTTCTCGCCCAAGCGGTGGGCATCCTGTTCTACACCGTGTACTCCTTCGTTCCCGAGAGGCTTGACGGATATGCGAAGGCGGCAGACGAGAGGGGATTCGCGCGTTTCCTCATCTCGACCGCAATCGTGAAGTCCCTCGTCTTCGCACTGCTGCTCTTCCTCTGCACCTATGCGCTCCAGGGACCGATTCAGTCGTTCGTCAGCGCCTTCCCGACCTGGGTCATCCACGGGTTCGAGGTTGCCGGAGGCGTCCTCCCCGCAGTCGGCCTCGGCATGCTGCTGATAACCATGCTCAAGAAGGAGACCTATCCCTACCTGTTCCTCGGCTTCCTCATGGCGACGTTCCTCGTGATGCCCAACGTCCTTCCCGTCGCCATCGCAGGTGCCGCCATCGCGGCAATCAACTACGCATACGAGAAGCGGATGGACGGCGCGTCGAAGAGCGCGTCGATGTCTGCAGCAGAAGGAGACGAGAGCAATGGAATCTAGCGAGCCCCTGAACAAGAACGGCGAGCCTTTGAAGAAGCTCAGCAAGTCGGATGTTACGAAGCTCGGTCTCCTCTCGATGCTCCTGCAGATCTCGTACAGCTACGAGCGGATGCAGGCACCTGGCTGGACGCTTTCCATGATCCCTGCCTTCAAGAAGATCTACGGGGACTCCCACGAGGACCTTGCAGAGTTCTTGACGTACAACATGGAGTTCATCAACACCGAACCTCACATGGCGACCCTCCTCCAGGGACTCGTCCTCTCGATGGAGGAGAACGGCCAGGACCGCGCACTCATCGACGGCATCAAGAACGGCCTCTTCGGACCCTTCGCCGGCATCGGTGACTCCATCTTCTGGTTTACCGTGCTTCCCATCACGGCCGGCATCGCATGCTCCTTCTCCGAGCAGGGCTCCATCCTGGGTCCCCTCGTCTATATCGGGGTCTATGTGCTCGTCTGCCTCTCTCGCATCCTCTTCGCACGTCTGGGCTACTCAATCGGGACGAGCGCGCTCGGCACGATTAGCGAGAGCACGAAGTATCTGACCAAGGCTGCGGGCATTCTCGGGACGATGGTCGTGGGGGCGCTCATCCCCCGCTACGTGACGTTCGCCTTCGCGGACAGTCTGGTCCTCGGAGCAAGCGGGAGCACCGTGCAGTCGGTCTTCGACAATCTGCTCCCCAACGTCTTGCCGCTGGCCTGCGTCTTCCTGATCTACTGGCTCTTCAAGAAGAAGCACTGCAACGTGATTCTGGTCATCCTCGGAGTCATCGCGATAGGTCTGGCCATGTCGTTCCTCGGATGGATGTAGGCCGAGTCGTTCAGAGGGGAGGACGTCGCAGCTCCTTTGCGACGGACGCACATGATTGGAATCGTTGTCACAGGACATGGCACCTTCGCCAGCGGCATGACGTCGGCACTCAAGCTCATCTGCGGTGATCTGGAACTCTGCCGTGCCGTCGACTTCACGTCATTCGAGGGAACCGCCGAGATCGAGGCCGGGCTCGCCGAATCGTTCGACGCGTTCGAGAAGTGCGAGGGCGTCCTCGTCTTCTCTGACCTCGTCGGAGGGACCCCCTTCAAGACGGCGGTCATGCTCGGAAACCCTCGCGGCAACGTGAGAGTCATCGCCGGCACGAACCTCGGCACGCTCATCGAGACGTACATGGCGAGGGCGGACGAGAAGGACGTGGACGAACTCGCACGTCTTGCGGTCGAAACCGCGAAGAGCCAGGTCCTGCTCTTTGAGGACGCGCCAGGCACCAGTTCCGAGCCTGACATCTCCGAGGACGGAATCTAGGGAGAGCAACTGGCAGGGCCTGTCAGTAGAATCGCCACAGATCGAAGGCGCACCGGGCATGTCCCGATGCGCCTTCCGTTTCTTGCACCAACCGCCCTCGTCGGAAAAGTCTGCGCTTGGGCCCGAAGCTCATCGGCCTGGGACGGGAACGTGACTAGACCTCTCGTCCCCTGAACAGCACCATGACGGTCCGAAGGTCATCGTCGAGAAGCACCACGTCGGCCAGGTGTCCCGCTTCCAGCGACCCATACCGATCGCCCTCCCCCAGAATCCGGGCGGGCGTCGTGGACGCACAGGTCACCGCAGCCTCGAGGGGAATCCCACAACGCCTCACGGCCGCACGCATGACCCCCATGAGACTTGTCGCGGGACCTGCGAGCGCGCCGTCCCTCTCGACACGTCCCACACCATCCGCGACCACGATCGGATCTCCACCTAGGACATAGGTGCCATCTGGTAGGCCCGACGAAGGCATGCCGTCACTGATCATGGCGATGCGGCTCGTCCCGAAAAGCTGGAGAGCCATGCGAACGACGGTCGGTTCGACGAAGTTGCCGTCGCAGATGAGCTCCGCCGTGACGTCATCGCGCTCCCAGGCCGCGCCCACCACCCCAGGGGCGCGATGGAGCAGGGGCGGCATGGCGTTGAACAGGTGAGTGACATGGCGTGCGCCCTGCCCGAAGGCGGCCTTTGCCTGCTCGTAGTTCGCCATGGTATGTGCGATGCTCACGCGCGCACTTGCTGACGCCCTCTCTACGAGCTGTTTAGAGCCGTCGACCTCGGGTGCGACCCCCACGATTCTCACGCGCCCCCTCGCGCATGACTGAAGGTGCTCGAAGAGGTCCGCGTCAGGCGGGATGACGTAGGCGGCGTTCTGGGCGCCGCGCTTCTGAACCGAGATGAAGGGAGCCTCCATGTTGACCCCCAGGAAGTCGGCGCCCTCCTTCTCGGGGTCCTCATAGGCACCTGAGACTTCGCACATGCTCTCGAGAGTCGAGATCGACTGCGCCATCGTGGCGCAGAGGAAGGCTGCGACTCCCTCCCGTCGCTCGAAGCCGGCGATCATTCGTATCGCCTCGTCACTTCCCTCACAGAAGTCCCTCCCGAGCGCGCCGTGAAGGTGAAGGTCCACGAGCCCGGGGATGGCGTATGCCCCACCGGCATCGACGACCTTCTCCCCCTGCGATTCGTCGAGGCCGTCGCCGAGCTCGGATATCACCTCCCCGCACGTTCGGATGGAACCTCGTCTGAAGCCATCGACGGTGAAAACCCTCGCGTTCCTGATGAGCATTCGTCCTCCTCGAGATGTCCAGTCTCAACCTCATCATTTCATACTATCACATTAGTTAATGTTATTTTATGTTACTCTGTTCAACGTAGACACGTGCATACGCGAGGGCGGAGGAGCGATGAGACCTGATCAGGAGGCGGCAATGGGCGCTTATGACATTCGAGAGACGCTCGTGCAAGCTGAGTGGGAGGACTTTCGACGAGTGCGAAACCTCGGCGGGACCGCCTCATGTCAAAGCCGACCCGACCTGTTTCGCGTTATGAGGATGGCGCAGTTCCTCACCTGGCCTGAAGAACTTGTCGAGAGCTACTCGCTCGATCTGAAGACGGCCAAGGGTTCAGGGCGAAACATCGTCGCTGAGAAGTACGCCTTCATGATGGAGTCGACCGATCCGATGCGATACGAGGACCTTCGCCGCTCGCTCCCTCTCGTCGGGGAGGAAGCGCGAGACATCGTGGGGCAGGTCGTCGCCTTCGAGCTTGCTTGGGCGGAAGACTATGGGCGCCTCTACCCGCTCCTTTCCATGGGCAACCGTGCGATGCGGACGTCGGAGGACACGCCGACCGGCACATCCTTCGAGACGTACCTGCGAGGTGAGCTTCTCACTTACTCCGTCCGCACGCTTCGACTCCTTCTCGCTCATGTCACGAGTCTCAGGTCGGAGGGCAAGAACCACGTCGAGGAGATCATGGAGAACGAGGTCAGGGCCTTTGGCTACTCCTCGCTTTCCGATGCCGAGCATGCCCTGGCTGACCGCCAACGTAGGTAGGTGTCTTGACCTCGTCAATTTGGCAGTTCCTAGCAATGGGTTAAAATATCCAAGTACATCGACGAGAAGAAAATGGATAATATTACCTAGTGCTAATCTTCGTGAAACATGGTCATGGCAGTTCCGATGTTTGTCGTAAGAACGGAAGGGCACGAGTATGGGCGAGTATTCCGTCGGCGTCGCCACGCGCAACAAGATTTACTCGGTCGCAAAGCGGCTCTTCTACGAGCAGGGCGTCGAGGCAACCACCTACGCGCAGATCTGTGATGGCGCCGAGGTCAACCGAGGCCTCATTCCGTACTACTTCAAAGGCAAGCCAAACATCGCCATCGCCGTGTTCAACGACTTCCTCGATGGCATCGAGAAGGCTATCGACCAACAGTGGCATCCCGGTGAGCTCATCGATCCCGAACGCAACATCATCTACGAGCTGTTGGAGTTCCGTCTCTTCACCCATGACAAGAACGCGTTGCGCTTCTACAGCGAGATTCTCGGCGACCGACGCTATCAGGATGCCACTCTCGGCACACAAGAGGAGGTCATGAGGCAGCTTGCGGCAGGCAGCGGCGTCGAGATCACTCCTGCCGAGATGCGCACGATCACCTCGATGGTCAACGGTACCGAGTCCGAGCTCGTCAAGGCGCTTGAGCGCGACTACCTGCAAGAGAGCGTGGAGGACTTCGTCCGCCGCGACATGCTGTGCTGCTTCTTCCTGCTCGGTTCGGACATCGAGCAGGCATCGCGCTGGTGCGACTCGGCCTTCCAGAAGGCCGCCGGTCTCACTCTTGCGTGCACCGTCGACTTCAATACGTCGGTAGTCCGAGACTCGTAACCTCCCTCGAACAATCTCACAGCCCCTTCTACCGCAACAGACCCACCTGCTGCTGCGGTTTTCGCATGACGAGGTTCTGAGTTCCATTCCCAGCCGAGGGCCTGGACCTTCACTCCCCCGCATCCAGCCTCTCACCACTCGGTCACGAAAAGTGCCCGTTCGCACAGTGATATTGTCTGTGTTTAAATTTATCTTGACATAAATTAAATGAGGTCGTAACTTAACTCTCGAAGTTAGCGGTAGATAATATTATGTCGTGATAATCAAGGAGGAAGCATGAGGGTCCAGCCAAAGCTCACAAGGAACAATCACCTGCTCTCGACCGCCGACCTGAGCGGTGAGGAGATTCGGAACATCCTGTACCTGATGGGACTACTCAAGGACGCACATAAGCAGGGAATTCAGCTCCCGCTCTTGAAGGACAAGGTCCTCGGCATGATCTTTGAGATCAACTCCACGCGCACGCGCATCTCGTTCGAGACGGCCATGACTGAGCTCGGGGGTCACGCGGAGTTTCTCTCCGCGAGCAACCTCCACATTGGCGACGGCCAGGAGTCCATGCGCGACACCGCCGAGGTCATCTCGCGCATGACGGACGCCGTGATCATGCGCTGCGAGGATCACGCATACATCGAGGAGTTCGCGAAGTACTCATACGTGCCCGTCTTCAATGGCATGACGATGGACGGCCATCCCACGCAGGTTCTCGCCGACGTGTTCACGATGATGGAACACCTTCCGAGCACACCGCTCGAGGACATGGTCATCGAATACATGGGCGACAGCAACGACAACGTTGACAAGCTCGTACCCATCCAGCGCGAGATGATGTGGATATGTGCCAAGCTCGGCATGACCTACATCGCCTGCGGACCGCGCCGCATGTGGCCCAACGAGGCCGATAGGGCGCAGTTCGAGCGCTTCGTCGCCGAGGAGGGCACGAGCGCCAAACTCCTTACCACCGATGATCCCTTCGAGTACAGCGACGTCGCAGACTTTGCCGTCACTGACTCCTTCGTCTACGGCATGCCCGACGGTCCTGAGAAGGAGGCCCGTCGCTCCGTCCTCATGCCCTTCCAGATCAACCAGGCGTTCGTCGATGCCGGCAAGCCTGGTCTGGGAGTTCTGCACTGCCTGCCTTGTGAGCGTGACGTCGAGCTGACCTCGGAGGTCCTCGATGGTCCCAACTCGCTTGCCTTCGAGGAGGCCGAAAACCGCCTGCACGCGCAGAAGGCCATCCTCGTCTGGTACCTGCGCACCGACCCCAAGGACGAGGCGCTCCGTGCATACCACATGGGGAAGGTCGACGCGTTCCTGAACTCTGTGGAGCGCAGCGTCCCATCTGCCGTTTATCACGAGGATCACTCGGAGAACTAGACGGACCCACAACGAAGGAGATGCACTACATGGAAGAGAAGAAGCTAGGCAAATTCGACGCGTTTATGCTCATCATCTGCGGCATCATGTTCGCCGACACCATCGCCTCAAACTCGAGCACGGGCGTCACCTCGATGAGCTGGTGGGTCATTCTCGGAGCCCTGTATATGATTCCCTCGGGCTTCATCATCGGAGAGCTCTCAGGTGCCTATCCTGGCGAAGGCGGCATCTACGACTGGATTCTGAACGGCCTTGGGCCCAGGTGGGCAGCACGCACAAGCTGGCTGTTCTTCTGCTGCGGACTCTTCATCCCGGTGTCCAGCTTCATCATGTGCTCGGACATCCTGTTCACCCTGTTTGCGCCGAGCGCCGGGATGACCATCCGCGTCATCGTCGCCATCATCTTCATCTGGGTCTTCGCGTTCGTCTCAACCCGCCCGATGAGCGAGGCGCAGGGGCTCACCAACGCTGCCGGACTCGTCAAGCTCGCCCTCTTTGTCGGCGTATTCACCATGGGCATCGTATATCTTGCCAAGGGTGGAGTCATCGCAAACGACATGTCCGCGGCGGCCCTCGCTCCGCAGCCTTCCGACACGCTGATGTATCTTCCTGTCATCCTGTACTGCTGCACGGGCATGGAGCTCGCATCCGCCTCTGCCGAGTCGTTCGACAACCCCGCAAAGGTCCTGCCCAAGGTCATCGTCGGCAGCGCCGTCCTAGCCGTCGTCCTCAACATCATTGCCTGCTGGGGCATGCTCACCATCATCCCGCTGGATAGCATCGACCTTGACCTCGGCCTTCTCGACGTCTTCAAGATCGCCACGGGTTCCGACGTCGTCTACACCATCGTCGGTCTCCTCTTCGTCTTCGGCGTCTTCGTCCAGTGCGTGACCTGGCAGGTCGGCGGCAACCGCGGAACCTGCGAATCGGCCAAGTCGGGCGAGCTTCCCGCCATCCTCGGCCGGGAGCACAACGGCCAGCCGATCGGTGCCATCCTGATCTGCTGCATCCTCGGCACCGTCCTGCTCATCCTGTACGCCATCTTCGCCGACAGCGCATCCGACCTCTTCTTCTCCCTTCTCTCGTGTGGCGTCATCGGCTCGCTTCTCCCCTACGTCTTCATGCTGATCGCCTATCAGAGGCTCAAGAAGAACGGCGGGTTCGACCACTATGACGGCTTCAAGGCTCCCGCTGGCGTCGCCTTCTCCTGGATTTGCCAGATTCTGCAGGTCGTTACCCTCTTCCTGTGCTTCTACATCCCTGGCGCAGGCTGGAACGACGCCGTCGTCACCAACACCCTCGGCGCCCTGATCATGATCGTATCCGGGGAAATCGCCATCCGTTGGGCAGCCAAGCACCCCGCCCCCGAGCTTGCCGAGGAGAAGGCCGAGTAGCAGACCTTCGTTCGAGGCGGTTTGCGTCATCCACACGACATCCGACCCCGTCCTGCAAGAGTCGCACCCGTCAGGACGGGGCCACCCCGATTCAAAAGGAGAGTAACCATGAAGAAGCGTCTTGCGGCCGAGTGGGAACCTGCGGTAGGCGTGCTCATCGCCTGGCCCATCTGCATTCCGTCCGCCCTCGTCACCAAGCTTGCCCATGACACGCAGCTCCATCTCATGTGTGCCGACGAGGCCGGCATTCAGAACGCCAAGGAGACCCTGCCCAAGATGGGCATCGATCCCGAAGCCGTGCGCTACCTCGTCGTTCCCAAGGGAGACGACGAGTTCTGGGTTCGCGATTGGGGCCCGCACCCCCTGTTTGACGAGATGGGCAACTACGCTCTCCTCGGCCCGCGCTACACCCTTGCCACCCCGCACTGCGGCACCGAGGAAAATGCCACGCTCTACTGCACGCCTTGGGGAAACGAAAAGGTTCCGCTGACGCAGTTCGACGGTAACACCGCCGACGACCTCGCGGCGGAGCCCATCGCTCACCAGCTGGGACTCTCGTTCATAAAGGCCCCGTTCGCCTTCACTGGCGGCAACGTACTCAACGACGGCATCAACACCGTGATCTCGACCAAGGTTCTCGTCGCCGAGAACGAGTTCGAGGGTCTCACCCGCGAGGCGTTCTTCGACTACGCCACGAAGATCACCGGGATGACCAACTACATCGTGCTCCCCAACTACGAGGAGTTCAGCCTCAACCACATCGACTGCTTCCTCAAGATCCTCGACGAGAGACGCCTTCTCGTCATGCGCGCGCCCAAGGACAGCGACCGCTATCCCATCTACGAGAATCTCGTCGCACGACTCCAGCAAACCACCAACTCCTACGGCGAGCCCTGGCAGATCATCCGCATGGACACGGGAATCACCCGTGACGGCAACGGCTTTGCCGACTACGTAAACTCTCTCATCCTCAACGGCTGCGTCTACGTGCCCATGTACGGTATCCCCGCCGACGAGGGCGCCCTCGCCACCTGGCGCGCGGCCATGCCCGGCTACGACGTCCAGGGCTTCACCTTTGAGTTCGCGGACGAGCCGTTCTCCGTCAACCCCGACGACCTCTACAACGAGTGCGGCTGGGTCGCGGGCGACGTGCTGCACTGCCGCACCCGTGCCGTCTGGGACTCCCAGATGCTGCACGTCGACGTCCCCGGCCCCGTCGGCACGCCCACGGCAGGCACCCCCGTCGTGGTTCAGGTTCGTGCCGTCGCCTACAGCGCAACCCAACTTGTCGCCGAGAAGACTTGTGTACGCTGGCGCACGGTCGACGAAACCGATTGGCAGACCACCCCTCTCGTGCCCTCCCCAATCAACGAGGTGCTCTGCGCAGAGATTCCCGCCCAGCCGTCCGGCACCGCCATCGAGTACTACGCCCACGTCGCCGACGAGTCCGGTCGCGAGACGAGCTCGCCGCGCGTGGCACCCGCACAGTACCTCACCTACGTCGTTCGCTAGGAGGCATGGTCATGAAAAAGCGCATCGCTGCGGAGTGGGAACCCGCCATCGGCGTCATGTTCGCCTGGCCCCTCTTCCTGCCGCACAAGCTCGTCCAGGAGTTTGCCAAAGACACGCATGTCTACCTGCTCGTCAGTGATGACGAGGCCATCGAGGCGGCAAAGCGGACCTTTGACGAATGGGAAGTCGACCCCACGCGCGTCACGTACGTGAAGGTCTCCCAGGGAGACGACTGCAGCTGGCCTCGCGACTTTGGCCCGCACGCCCTTTTCGACGAGCGAGGCGAGCAGCACCTTCTCGGCCCGAGCTATCTCTTCTCGACTCCGTTCGCCAACGTGGGGCACGACGCCCCTCTCCTCGCACCGGACTTCGAGGAGCACCCCATCGACGAGTTCGAGAGTGACGGCAAGGACGACCTCGCCGCAGGCCAGATCGCCAAGGCACTGGGGGTGGACTTCATCAAGCTGCCGTTCGCCTTCACGGGTGGCAACATGCTCACCGATGGCGTCAACTCCATCATCTCGACCGAGATCCTGCTCTTTGAGAACCGCTACAAGGGCTTCTCCGACGACGAGTACTTCTCGCAGGTCGCCGAGGTCACCGGCATGACCAACTACACGGTGCTCTCCGACTACGAGGACCTCAACCTCAACCATATCGACTGCCTCGCCAAACCAATCGACGACCGTCGCATCATCGTGCTGCGCTTCCCCAAGAGCCACCCACACTACGACATCGTGGAGCACATCGTCGATACCGAGCTCGCCGGCGCCACCAACTCCTACGGCGAGCCCTGGGAGATAATCCGCCTCGACACAGACTACTTCGGCGAGGACGGAGGTGTTGCCGCCTACTCCAACTCGCTCATCCTCAACAAGTGCGTCTACGTGCCCATGTATGGCATCCACACCGACGAGGGAGCTCTCGAGACCTTCCGCGCCGCCCTTCCCGGCTACGACGTCAAGGGCTTCACCTTCGTGCTTGACGACGAGCCAGAGAGTTCCGACATCCCGCGCGAGGACTACGAGGAGATCGGGTGGCAGTCGTTCGACGTCCTTCACTGCCGCACCCGCGCCGTGTGGGATTCCAAGATGCTCTACGTACGTGCGACACGCCCCCTCGGCACCGTGTGCGCGGGCGAGCCGTACCGCGTGCACGCGACCATCGTGGCATACAGCGGCGAGGAACTGACCGAAGGAATGCCAAAGCTGCATTGGCGAGCCAATGGCGGAGCATGGACGTCCGCCGACCTCGAAGCTGCCGCCACGCGTGAGGTCTTCACCGCTGAGATTCCCGGTCAGGCAGCCGGAACCACCGTCGAGTATTACGTCGAGTGCTCAGACGCGTCGGGGCGTCATGAGTTCGCCCCGCGCGTCGCTCCCGCTGGCACCTACTCGTACGTCGTCAGGTAGATCTTCGAGACGCCAATCCCGCCACGCCCTCAAAAGGAGATAAGCATGTACACCATCACGAAGCCGTCCTACCGCGTCAACCCCAACCTCACCATGAGTGACCACGTCCTCGACTGGCAATATCGGACTCAGGACGAGGTCCTGAAGGTCCTCGAGATTACCAAGCTCCTCAAAGACGCCCACAAGCAGGGCGTCAAGCCCCGTATCCTCGAGGGCAAGGTTCTGGGAATGCTCTTCTTCGAGTCCTCGCTGCGCACCCGCGTCTCGTTCGAAGCGGCCATGTCCGAGCTCGGAGGCCATGCGGAGTTCCTGACCCCCAAGACCATGCACGTCGGTCAGGGCAACGAGTCCATGCGCGACACCGCCGAGGTCCTCTCGCGCATGGTCGATGCCATCCTCATTCGCGCAGAGGACGACTCCGTGACGAAGGAGTTCGCCAAGTACTCGTACTGCCCCGTCTTTGACGGTGGCGGCATGTCCTACCACCCCTCGCAGGTCATTGCCGACGTCTTCACGATGATGGAGCACCTGCCTGGCGTGCCCTTCTCCGAGATGACCGTCATGTTCATGGGCGACAACAACAATGACTCCATGTTCGCCTGCGTGCCCGTTCAGCGATCCCTGATGAACATCTGCGCCATGCTCGGCATGACCTACATCGCCTGCTCGCCCAAGGAGTTCCAGCCCACGCAGGAGGACATCGACACCTTCTGGCGCCTGGCCACGGAGAACAACTCCGGAGCCAAGATCATCGTGACCTCGGAGCCCGATGACTACATCGCCCAGGCGGGCTTCCTGGTCGGCGAGGTGTTCACCTTCAAGGGCATGCAGGAGCACACCGGCCTCTCCGACGAGGAGCTGCGCGTCGCCCGCTGGGACAAGCTCTATCCCAAGTACCAGATCAACAAGGAGCTTCTCGCCAAGGCAAAGCCCAACGTGGGCGTCATGCACTGCATGCCCGGCAATCGTGACGAGGAGATCACCTCCGAGGTATGGGATGGCCCGAACTCGCTGCTCTTTGAGGAGGCCGAGAACCGTCTTCACGCCCAGAAGGGCATCTGCGCCTGGCTCATGTACAGCCCCAAGCCCAGCCCCGAACTGATTGCGTACCACACCGGCAAGGTCGAGGCTGCTCTCAGGGACACCCTCGCCTACTAGCTTCACTCGGGCGGTTCGTCACGTCGGATACCAGACCAGTGGCATGACGCACCGCCCGCACGTCCTTCTCGACCATGTTCGACTCTCGATTGCCGTGTCGCCCGCCAAGGAGAAAGGAAGTGCTGCGATGGCAGCGGAAAAGACCAAGAAGCTTGCAGGCGGCCTCAGGATGTTCGATATGATGATGCTCGTTGCCTGCAGCATACTCAACACGGACCTTATCTCGTCGAACACGTCGGCAGGCACTCCCATCATCACCTGGTGGATTATCATCGGCGTGCTGTATCTCATCCCAATGAGCTTACTTACCACCGAACTATCACTCGCATTCCCGAAGAACGGCGGCCTGTACCACTGGATAGACGCAGCGCTCGGGCCTCGTTGGGCAACGCGCGCCAACTGGCTGTACTGGGCAAACGGAGCCTTTATGCCTCCAGCGAGCTTCCTCATGGTCGCAGACCTCATCTGTACGTGCTTCTTTCCAGAGGTCACCTATCTCGGCAGGACGGCAATCGCGCTCGTGCTCGTGTGGGTGAGTATCGCGATTTCCTGTCTACCCCTCGTGGAGTCGAAGAGGCTATTCGACGTCGTTGGCATCATCAATATCACGGTCTACCTTGGCGTCTTTATCGCTGGTATTGTCTATGTGGCAACGGGGAACGCACCAGCCAATGACATCTCACCCGTCAGTCTCCTCCCTCGCATGGACACGGCGGCCAAGTATGTTCCCATCGCACTCTTCTGCTCAAGCGGAATCGAAATCGTCGCGCAATCTGTCGAGGACTCCGAGAACCCCGAGCGCGACCTCAAGAAGGCAACTTCCTTCATCTCGGTAGTGTTCATCGTGTTGAACTCGATTGCAGCTCTTGGCATACTCCTGATCTGTCCAATCAAGGAGATGAGCATCATGAGCGGCATCGCCGACATCTTTACCATCGCTTGGAACAGCCGCCTGCTCTACCTGGTCACAATCTTCTGCGTCATCCTCGGCATCTTCACGCAGATTTGCTCCTGGACTATTGGCGGCTCTCGTTCCGCCGCCGAGATGGCGAAAGCCGGGGAGTTTCCCCACGTCTTCGCTGGCTGCACGAAGGCGGGCATGCCGCGTAACGCAATGATCATCGACGGCATCGCCGCGAGCATCATCCTCGTGTTCTACGCTCTCGTCGCCAACACTGCGGCGGGGCTCTACTACAGCCTCATGAGCTGCACGATCATAGCGGCGACCATCCCCTACGTCATCATGCTCATTGCCTATTGCAAACTGAGGAAGACAACGCTCGGCGAGAGCTACCACGGTTACCGCACGCCTCATGGCGTCGCTGTTGCGTGGGTCGTACAGGTTATGCAGGTTTTTGTCACTATGCTTCTCATCTGGATTCCTGGAGTGGGATTCACCTCGGACGCTCCAACGACCACCATCGGCTGTCTTGTGATGATTGCCATCGGCGAGCTCGTGATGAGACGTACCGAATCAGCCAAGAGGCCTCGTATTCAGGTTGAATAGTCTCAAGCGTGATAGGTTCGGCCGCTCCCGAGTCGTGAGTAACAAAGAGCGTTTCTGTATAGATCAATAACCTTCTTGTCGGTGGACGGTATCGCAGCCGAACTGCGCTGCAGATGGGGAAGACAAGTGAAAAAGGAGAAGTTGGGGCGCTTCGAAGCCCTCATGCTCTTGGTCACGGGCGTACTCTTCGCGGACTCGGTGGCCTCCAACGCATCGGCGGGTACCCCGGCACTCACATGGTGGGTCATCCTTGGCATCACGTACATGCTGCCCATGGGAGCCATCATCGGGGAGCTGTCCCAGGCCATGCCCGACGAGGGAGGCATCTACGTCTGGGTCTCGGAGGGTCTCGGCAGGCGATGGGGAGCCCTGGTGGGGTGGATCTACTTCTTCTGCGGCCTCTTCATTCCCTCTTCCGCGTTCATCATGATGAGCGACGTGTTCTTCACGCTCTTCTTTCCGACGGCACCCTTCACGCTGCGCGTATGCGTTGCAATAGCCCTCGTATGGATTATGGGGTTCGCATCCACTCTGCCCATGGCGGAGAGCAGCTGGATGACCAACGCCGCGGGTGTCATCAAGATTGTGCTCTACCTACTCGTTTTTACCGCGGGCATCGTCTACGTCCTGCGAGGGAACGCACCAGCCAACAGCTTCGACGCCGCCTCGCTCGTACCGACGCCCGGACAAAGTCTCACGTTTCTCCCCGTCATCGTCTACTGCTGCTCGGGCATGGAGTTGGCCTCTGCCTCCGCGGAGCAGTTCGACGACCCGGCGCGCATGCTGCCCCGCGTCATCCTGGGCATGGTGGTCATGAACGTGGTGTTCAACATGATTGCCGCGACCGGCATGCTCCTCGTCCTGCCGGTCGATGCCATCGACCTCGACCTCGGGTTCCTTAACGTGCTGTCGACGCTTCTCGGCTCAGGCGCGCTGCTCTACGGCGCGGCACTGTGCTTTCTGTTCAGTCTCTTCGCCCAGACCGTCGCCTGGGTGGTGGGCGGCAATCGCGGAGCCTGCGAGAGCGCAAAGGCGGGAGAGCTGCCTCGATTCCTCGGCGTGGAGAAGAACGACCAGCCGTTCGGTGCCATCATCACGACCTGCATCGTGAGCACCCTGTTCCTGGCACTCTACGCTCTGCTGGCCGGAACGGCCTCAGACCTGTTCTTCAGCCTCATGAGCTGCGGCGTGTTGAGTACCTTGCTGCCCTATGTGCTGATGGTCGCGGCATACCAACATCTTCGTCACGCTGGACGCATCGGTGGCAAGGGGACGTTTCACTGCCCCGCAGGCATCACGCTGTCGTGGGTCGTGCAGGTCATCCAATGCCTGACGCTCTGTCTCATGATCTATGTACCAGGCGCCGGTTGGAACTCTGCAGTCGTGACCAACGTGTTCGGCGCGGTGACCATGGTGGGCATCGGCTGGATTGCCGTCTCTGCCTGCCTTCGCAAGGCAAGGCAAGAGAATCGAGCGTCATCGCTCGACGAATAGTGTTTCCCGTTTCAGATGTCTCGTCAGGGTGTCAGAGGAGAAGTCATGCAGAACGAAAAATGGCAGGAGAATCGCATCGTTATCGCCCTCGGGGGCAACGCCCTCGGAAACAACCCCAAGGAGCAGATGGAGAGGATTCGCGAATCCGCTCCTGTGCTTATCGGCGTCATCGAGCAGGGCAACGAGATCATCATCACTCATGGCAACGGCCCGCAGGTGGGCATGATCCAGAAGGCCTTCGCCACAGCCAACGAGGTGAACCCCTCCATCCCCAAGATGGACCTTCCCGAATGCGGTGCCATGAGCCAGGGCTACATCGGCTACCACCTCCAGCAAGGTCTGGGCGTCCAGATGCACAAGCAGTACAAGCGCTGGCACGTTGCCACCGTGATAACCCAGATCGAGGTCGATCCCGACGACCCCAGCTTCCTAAGCCCCACGAAGCCCATCGGCGCCTTCATGACCAAGGAACAAGCCGACGCCGAGAAGGCCATGCATCCCGAGATGACCTTCGTCGAAGATTCCGGCCGCGGCTGGAGACGCGTCGTCGCGAGCCCGGAGCCCAAGAAGATCGTCGAATACGAGTCGATTCTCAACCTCCTCGACAACGACTTCATCGTCATCGCATGTGGTGGTGGTGGCATCCCGGTGGTCCGGGACTACAGCGACAAGGGCGCCTACAAGGGCGTCGCGGCAGTCATCGACAAGGACATGGGCGGCGAGCTCCTCGCCGAGGACTGCCAGGCCGACGTGCTCGTGCTCTTGACCGCTGTCGACCACGTTGCCGTGAACTTCGGCAGGCCAGACCAGCGTGAGCTTGACGACATCACCGCAGACGAGGCGGAGCGCCTGGCAGACGAAGGCCAGTTCGGCAAGGGCTCCATGGAGCCCAAGGTCCGTGCTGCAGTCAAGTTCTGCCGTAGCCGACCGGGACGCACCTGCATCATCGGCTCCCTCGAGCACGCCCGCGAGGCCGTCGCAGGACTCTCCGGCACCCGCATCCACGCATAGGACGAGAAGACCGGCGGTCGAGAGACCCCTCCAGGTGTTCCGCAAGACGCATTCGAGGCTTCGCCCCGAGCGTCCCAAGGAAGGACTGGAGGGGTCTCTCGCTGTGCGTTCTCGAAGCGGTCTCCCGACCCAGATACACTGTCCGACATATCGACAGTGGCGCACAGAAATGAGCCAGCCGCCTGCCCCGCAAGCGGCTGGCTCTCGTCCAACCACGGAAACAACCTTGCTGCCCACGGCTTCGTGCCATGGACACAGCGCCATTCTACTGAACGATGTACGAATAGAACCCATCTGGTGCGACTCTCGGTGCGCACTCGCTTCGGCCGGACTCGTCTGCGGCGGATACATAGTACTCGACCGAGGTTCCCGAGACGCATGCGGGGATATCGGCAAACCAAACCTCGTGGGTGGCTGACGGAGTCATCTCGATCTTGGCCCAATCGGACTTCTCGGACTCGCGCCAGAAGAGCTCAGGAGCTCCCTTGAGCGCCTTACCGCTGTATGCAATGACCGTCGCATCGACGCGGTAGGACTGGTCGGAGAAGACGGGGCCGAACGGGCGGGAGGCGCGAACGTAGAGCATCTCGGGATCCCAGATGGCACGGGTGCGGCAGTGCAGGACGTCGCCCGGGTCCCATCCGATGTACTCGTAGATGCCGCGCTCGTTTGGACTGTCGGGTTCGTCGGCGAGCTTGTACTCAAAGCCCTTGACCACGTAGCCCGGCATGGCCTCGCGCCACTGCTCCAGGGCGATTCTGTCCTGGTCAATCGAGTATTGAGGAACGTAGATGGTCTTGTTCAGGATGAGCGAGTTGGCGTATGCGGCGACGGCGCCCTCACGATGGATATAGTTCGTATCCATGCGCACGATTTCCCAGGGCTGGCCATAGGAGTTTATCGCCGAGGCGAGCTCCTTGTTGACGATGTCCTCGACGAGCTGGTGATGAGGATGGTCCGCAGGATAGCGAAGGACGAGAATTCGACGGTCATCCAGCGGCTTGGCGAGACAGTCGATGTGGTTGAGACTAAAGTCCTCGTAGTCGGAGAGAATCGTGTAGTTGGTCATGCCAGTGAGCTTGGCCACCTGGCTGAAGTAGTCCTCCTTCTCAATACCGATGTAGCGGTTCTCAAAAGTGAGGACCTCGGTGCTGATGATGCTGTTCACGCCGTCGTTCAGTACGTTTCCTCCCGTGAAGGCAAAGGGCGCCTTCACGAAGTCATATCCAAGGCCCTTGGCAAGGGCCTCCGCGGCCTTGTCATCAAGGCCATCTCCCTCGAAGTCATCGAGAGGATGGGGCTCGTCATCAGCACAGAGCAGAGGGACGTCGTGCCCGATGTTGCAGAACGGAGTGCTGTACAGGTAGGTCGGACCAACCATGGCGAACCCACCATCCTCCGTGAAGAGGGCGTGAGGACCCCAATCGCGAGGCCAGCCGCAGTCCTCGCCCTGAGGCACGACGACAAATCTGACCGCATCCTGATCGATGCCCCAACGACCGAGGGTCTTTCTGGCACCAGCTTCGACGCTCGCGTCGCTGATCAGGATATGAAGGGTAGTATCCTTTGCGAGCTCCACGAACAGGGTGTGAGGGATGACGGGTGGCCATGCGACCATCACACCGATGGCAGGCTCCCACTCTGCCGCAAGACGCCTCTTCATGACGATACTTCCTTTCCTTTGTGTCCCCCGAAGGACGGCCCCTCGGGCTAGACTTTCGCAATGAGAATCAACGCAACTTCCCAGTCGCAGGCTCGCCATCACGGGACTTGTGCTTGTCTGCCCACCAGATCGCAATCGCTCCGGATACAACCATGGCGACGAATCCAGCGATGTTGGTCATCGCGTTGTCGTTCAGGCCATAGCCTGGGACATACACCATCAGGAACAGGGTGAGGAGCTGGATGATGTTGCAGATCCAAGAGAGAGCGATGCCAAAGGGGGCTCGGAAGCCGTCGTGTCCGTCCATGAAGCCACGCCTGCGAAGCCGCTGATAGCCGATGAGCATGAGGATGTAGGGGAAGACACTCCCGATAACGCCGCAGCTCAGAAGGCTGAAGAACAAATCAGATGCACTGTCAGCGACAAGTGCGTACAGGAGAAGGAAAATCGTGCCGCAGACACTCGTGGCCAGGACCGCGCCCAAAGGCTGAGAGTTCGCCTCTTTTGCCAGGAAGGCTGGCAGCTCCCCACTCTTCGCACTCTCGCACGTACCGCGGTTATCGCCGACCATCCAGACCAGACATTGGGCGAAGATCACGAACAGCGAGCAGACGCCCACGGTGCGATAGAGAATCGAGGATCCGAACGCCTTCTGAACGAGGCGGAGGATTCCCAGGTTGAGATCAATGTCATCTACGGGCACGGTGACTAGCATTCCCCAGCCCGCAAGGGTGTTGAGGACGATGGTGAGAAAGGCGACGCCAATGACGACCTTCGGAAGCATCTTTGCGGGGTTGTCCATCTGCTCGGCTGACGCTGAGGCAAGCTCCATACCCGTACAGCAATACACAATGACGGGAAGGTACACGAGACCTTGGTCAAACGAGGGGGCGAGAGTATCGAGCGAGACGTCGTTCGCCATCGTGTTTCCCTTCGCCAGATAGTAGACTCCCGCGGCAAAGGCAAGCGCGAATATGCCGAGCTTGATTAGTCCGGCGAGATCAGTCAACCACGACGAGTCGGCCATGGGTAGCATGGATGCGAGCGCGAGCAACCATATGAGAGCGATTGCCACCCCGATGCGTGCGAACAGAGTGGCCTGTGGATAGAACAGAGTGAACAGGATGTCGCTGCACATGACGAACGAGGACACGGGGACGAACAGGCCGCACGCGAAGAAGATCCACGAGACGAGAGCCGCCCACTTCGGCCCGAGGCCCTCATAGACCCAGACGTAGATGCCTCCCTCGTTCGGTAGGACGCTTGAGAGCTCACCGATGATGAGCCCCATGGGAATCATGTAGAGCACGCCTAATATGAGCCACCAGCTGAGAGAGGAAACCCCTGCCGATGAGTTCGTGGCAACGGCATCAGCAAACAGAATGCCGCACACCAAGAGCATGAGCGCATCAAAACCGCCAAGCTTCTTCTCCCCCGCCGCCATTGTCATCATTCACCGTGATTAGCGCTGAAACGAGCAGCAGGATGCGAGGGTCTGATGCGGCGACGGAGACACCGAGCTCGGCTTGTGTGGCACGTCTGTTGCGCATCGCTCTTGGAATCCACGTGACTGGACGAGGGGCCTATCGCCTTCCGAGCACTGAACCTTCTCTCGGGTCCCCTGAACCGATAGAGCTTTCGGCCGTTCATGGTTAGAAGGTGAACGCCCCGCCTCAGATTAGGCTGAACTCCCATAGCCTCTCCTTAGCTATTTATCCGCTAATAATTTTGTTTGCGTACAATTTCTAAGAGGAGGATACGTCCGAGAAAAGGGCGATGTCAATATGAATCTTATACGCGGTCAATTTTATTTCTACAGGGGTCAGACTGATGCCCGGTCCATGGGGAACAAGATGCTCAGATGTTCACGATTCTGCACGTAAATGTGTCATCGCAAACCATCGTCAGCCCTTCGGCCAGACGGAAGGCATCGTCAATCCAGCGCTGGACCTGGTCGCTCTCCGCGCCGATGAGAAAGAAGCAGCAGGAGACGTCACGACGGACCATGTCCTCGATGCTCTCGTTGAGCAAGCCGCAGAAGACCAGCCTGACAAGCTCGCGCTCCGTTCCCTGCACCATTGCCGTGACAGTGTTCAACTGGGATTCGGATATCTCGACGCCGCAGTCTGCGGCATATTCTCTCATCACGTTGATCTGGATCTCAAAGGTCGAGTCCTCGAAAGTGAAGGCCTCGGACTGGATTTCGTAATAGAAGCGACAGATGTTGTGATTCGTGGAGAGAAGTCTGAACATCATCAACTCGACGAGCGTGTCTCGAACGGCATGCTCGCTCGCCTCGGTGCCCCAGCGTTCCTCCACCGCATCAACCATGCTCTTGACAAAGTCCCTCAGAACAAGCTCCGCAATGGCGTTCTTCGACTTGAAGTGATAGCTGATGAGGCTCTTGTTCACATTCGCCGCGTAGCCGATGTCTCTGCAGGAGGTGTCGTCGATGCCCTTCATGTAAAAGAGGGTCCTCGAAGCGCGATAGATTGCGTTACGCGTGGCAGCGCTTACGGAGTATTCGCCCATGATCGCCCCCTGCTCGTTATTTTACGTGGACAATTTTAGCTGCTTTCCCCAGGTGCGCAACATGAGAGGGATGGCGGGGGAAGCTGCCTGGTCATGTCACGATGGAGTAGGTCGCGGGACGCCACCCCGAGGAGCAGCCACTTTCACAAGGTCACTGTCCAGAGTATCTCTTCTCGAACGACAAGGCGCAAAGCGCGGTCTTCTCTCCCTCCTACCTGGCAAATCATCGTGTCTCTCCCCTCCTCGTGTGTTCCGCGAAGTGTACGACTTCGAGTCGACTTCACGTCAATCGACACGCGGAGGAGCTCTGGCACCCAGGATGCGGAGTCCCGCGAGACCTACTCGCCAAGCTCGAGAATGGCCTTCGTCATACCAGTGGGCTCAACGGGCATGAACTGGCTCATGAAGTCATTCATCGCGCGGCCGAGGGTCGTGTTGAGCTCGACGAGAATCTCGTTCTCCCCTTCAACGAGGGCGTCACCCAGGCAGAAGACATAATCCGGGACGATCCTGGTACCGACTGGGGTCCCGTTGACCGTAACGGTCGCGCCTTCCCTCACGCCACCAAGTGCCAGGCGTGCCGAACTGCTGGCCTGGGCTGCGTCGAGCACGGCCGAGAAGCGATAGCGGATACGACCGGCAAATCCCTCATATCCCACCATCGAACTCACGTAGACGGGCTTATCAAGGGCAATCGGGCTCCCCCACTCCTTGCAGCACGACTCCATGGGCGCGAGCGTAAGTTCGCAGGGACCGAGCTCCATCGTCTCCGAGATGCAGAATGCGGCCCGGGCATCCGATGCACCACTGACGATCGTGTGACTCACCACGGCCAGTCGCGACCCATACGGAGGAAGGTCGAGCGTGAAGGCATCGTCATCAGGGACGAGCGTGTTCTCGAAGGCATCGTAAACGTAGGTCGTGCCGCTCTCGGCACCCATGACCTTGGTGATGACACGAGTTCCAGAGTGCTCGTTCACGAACAGGTAGAGGTCCGCATCCTCGTGACGGTAGTGGTAATACCGCAGATAGGGTGAGTCTTCCGAAACGGAGAGCTCGGAAACGCCGTCGGCACGCAACGTCGAGACAAGCCCCTCTGTCGAGACGACCTTGCAACGTGTGGTGACCTTCTCGGCGAGGTTCTGAGGATCGATGCCTTCGGACGTGCGCAGGGGAAGACCGTCCACGAAGTAGACGAGCAGGCCGGAGTCCGCGAACTCGACGATTCTGGCGAGAAGGTCCTGAGGCAGCGCCTCCGAGAAGGGAACGACCAGGGCCCGGAATGTCTCGCCGTTGATATGCAGGCTCCCGTTGGCGCAGTCCGCACCGAGCAGGTAGTCGCGAGAGACGACGTCATAGTCCACCTGTCCGCGAGCAAGCTCGGCAGCAGGCCTCTGAGCCGACGAATACTCGCCCGACCACTCTGCCTCCGCATGGAAGAGCAGTGCGACGGGAGCCACGTGGATGCCTCCCGAAAGCAGGTCGCACATCCTGTTCGCATAGCCCATGAGCAGCTTGAACTCGGGATACTGCGGATTGTGCCCGTGCGCCCAGAAGTGAGGGGGACAATCCCCGTCTGGGAACGGCGCGGGGTCGAACGCGTGGGGTACGAGCTCGTTCACGCCACGCACCAGCATGTAGTCGCAGATCCACTTGGCAAGACGGTTGCCCTCTGCCCAGCCGTAGGCACCAAAGACCTCCGCCATGCAGCGACCGCGCTTCTTGGGGTCGATGTGCGCGAGGGACCCGCCAAGCTTGCCAAGCAGGTAGGTGAAGAATTCGCCATCCCAACCAGGCTTATGGAATGCCTGGTACATCCCCTTGTCCTGACCGGGCATCAGCTGCTGGATGACGACGTCGATGCCTGCCATGTCGGCATTCGCCATGGCACGGTAGAAGTGGCCTGCTCCGTAGCCCAGACGAGCGCACGCGTCATTGTCCTCGATCGTGTGGCCGATGTGCTCGACCGAATGTCCGTGGCACCAGGTCGCTATGACCTGGTCGAAGTTCTCTGAGTAGAGCCTGCTCACGAGCTCCATGTATGCGAAACGAATTGCATGGGCCTCGACCCCCTCCCCCGAGAAGAGCAGAGGGAGGTAGGGCATAATCCCCTCGGCATCGAGGCCGCCGAGGATACCCCCATCGCATTCGGTGGCGAGAAGGCCCGCGAGGTCATCGCGCCACGGGAGCGGCATGGCGGGATTGCGTCCGATTGAGGCGTCCTCGGAGCCATGGATGTTGCCGAAGCGCGGCTCGTCAGAGAAGAACCCCCTGAAGGTCTTACCGAAGTCGGCAGAGAAGTGTTCATAGACGGGCTGGTAGACGGTATCGAGCAGGACTTGGGTGGCCGCGGGGTCTATGGGATTGAGGTACCCCTCGGTCTCCTTCTCACCGCCGCTGAAGCTCACGGTGAGAACGTTCAGACACCAGTCTCCATCGGGAACATCAAACGATACTGTCGTGCAGGCGCCCTGCACACCAGGCAGAGCATCGCCGATCGGATTCACGTTGGGACGGCCCGTGTTGTAGTCGTCATAGGAGTGGACGGATGCGGTGACGTCGATGGTCTCGTCTGGATTCATCTCACCGAAACCGATGCGCCTCTGGAGCAGCACCGCTAGGACCACGTCTCCAGGGCCAACACAGTACTTGAGGTTCACGCCAGCAGACTCGACGGGTCCCACGAGGTCGAACGTCGTGAGCTTGAGGTGCTTCTTGCAAAGCTCAGGATGGTTCCTCATCACCTCGCCGTTGGCAAACCCCGTCGGGAAGTGGGAGTCGTCGAGAAGCCACATCCCCATACCACGCGTACGGCATTCGTCGAGAATGACTTCCAGGTCATGGAACCAACCCGGACCGCCGAAGTCCTTGTGGGGACGAGCCTCGACGCACAGGGCGCCAATGCCGGAATCCTGTATGCGAGCTATTTCCTCGCGAAGGGACTCATCGTCCTCGCCGTGGATCCAAAGGAACGGGGCGATGTGATTCTCGGCCTTCCCGGCCAGCACTCGCTCGATTCTCGAAGTCTCGTCACTCATCGCCGTTCCTCTTTCTTCTCCGCCAGTGACAAATCCAAGGGGCCTTTGATCATGCTGTCGTAGCTGCTTGCCATCGTGATACCTCCCGTGTTGGAATCAGTGCGATGCCGTTGTCCGTCGCATCCGGGCCCTGACCACGACGTTGGTATCAGAATGCCATCTGCTGCCCGCGCTGAAAAGAACGGCACTTCACGAGATGGATGACCATACTTCAGTGCTCGATGTAGTATCTCCTCAGCACACCCGCTGGCCAATCGCCCCATCGAATGGAGGGTCCCTTGGAACCTGAAGAGCTGAGTTCCCGACTTTTTCGGCATTCGCCGAGCGAGGAAGAGAACCTGAGAGGTAACGCGGCAAACGTATTCGAGGGAAGACCAAAACGGGTTGTCAACGGGATTGATTCGTTCGTTCTCTCGACCGAGCGGATGGAACGGATGTTGGATGAGGTCCCCAGCTCGCCCGACATTGACACCGCAACGCTCCTGCACGTAAAGAAGACGACCCGCTTCCAGTATCATCCGATGCACGTTCACAACTGGATCGAATTTGGATACGTCTTCTCCGGCACCTGCCGCCAGCACGTCAACGATTCGACCTATGACCTTATCAAAGGCGAGGTCATACTCATTGACACTAACGTCCCCCATTCCATCGAGCCACTTGGGGAGGATGACATCTACCTCTCCCTGGTTGTCGAGAAGAGCTATCTAAACGCGAGCTTCTTCAATCGGCTCGCAAGGAAGAGCATCCTCTCCGAGTTCTTCGTCAATGCAATCAACGACAGTGCAAGACACAACAGCTATATCATCTTTCATTCAAGCGACAGCCATCGCGTTCCACTCTTCTTCAACGAGCTCGTATGCGAAATTCTTGACCCCTCTCTCAACTCCGAGAGCATCGTCGACAATCTGCTGTCCCTCATCATCAACGAGCTCATCAACGTCTACCGACGCGACTACTTCAGTGAGACCAAAGAAGGGGGTCGCTTCTCGATACTGCCCGTCCTGGCCTACATCGAGAAGAACTATCGCGATTGCACGCTCGAAAGCACTGCGGAGCATTTCGCGGTAAATCCGAACTACCTCACCACCATGCTCAAGGAGCAGACGGGGCAGTCGTTCAAGCCGCTCGTCCAGACGCAGCGACTCAACACGGCGGCTCGACTCCTCTCGAACTCGTCCATCTCCGTCGAGGAGGTCGCCTCGAGGGTGGGCTATGCCAACATGAGCTTCTTCTACCGGAAGTTCTCAGACCGATTTGGGATGACCCCGAAGGAATACCGAGACCAGGCGCTCATCTCGGCATGAGTCGACACGGCTCGATCGAGCCCAGGTAGAGAATGACGCGCGTTGCCATGTTCAGGAGTATCGCCGCGTGTCGTGGAGACTCGTACTGCTGTGATGAGCATACGAGGTCAGGCCACGACACGCGGCAAACGGCGTACAGCCTCTGCGACCCTACGCAATTCTGGTGAGTCGGATGGCGAGAAGGTTCATGAGCTCGCCCGCTCCGGCCGCGAACGCGGCACGATCTCCACGCGCATACTCGTTGTCACACGAGAGCCAGTCGGACCATGCCTCTTCAAAGCAGCCCTGCTCGGAGATGTCGTCAATCCTCACTGAACTCGACCTGCCGAGAAGCTCGGCCCATTGGTCGCGGGTCCAGATGTAGTCCATCTGCTCTCGGGTCCACGATGCCGAGAAGACCTTCATCATGTCGTCGTCGAGGGGACGGACGAGACCTGGGACGGAGATGAGGATCGGAGATCCCGGCCTGACGGATGCTGCCACGCGGTCGATCACGCCCTCCTCGCGACCAAAGAAGTTGTACGAGTCGACGCTCACGAGCGCGTCGAGCGAGCTGGGTTCGAACGGCAGCGCGAGGGCGTCGGCGTGAACCGCCTCAATCCGCCCGGCATAGCCGTGCGAGTCGAAACGAGCCTGGTTCTCCTCGGCCTCGTTCCAGAGGTCGACGGCGAAGACGGTCCTCGCAACGTGGTCTCCGAGCCACATGGAGGTGAGGCCGTTGCCGCACCCTAGGTCGCACACGCGGCGGCTCCTCTCGGGGAGCCAGCCCTCGCAGAGGTCGGAGACCAGAATCGCGGCGTTCGGGCCCATGAGGTTAGAAAGGATGAATTCCCTGGTGAGTGTGGTCATGATGTTGTACTCCCTGTTCGTTGTCTGGGCATGAAAGAATCGACGGTCTTGCCGTCGGTGGTGCCCGCCGCTTCGCGCGGCGAACGAGCTAGAGAACAATGACCAAAAAGACATCCCCTTCGAGGAGGTCGGTTGCGTTGACCCGATTGTAACACCTGGTACGAGGGGAAGACGTGGGTGCGACTATGCGGGGGCGCAACCTGGCCAGACGACGCCTAGCTCGTGCGCGCTGCCCGGCGGTGTCCTATCGAGAAGGCAGCAATCAGGAGGACACCGTCGGAAATCATGCAGAGGATTCGATAGACTCCCACCCTATATCGCCATTCACCTGAGCGATTGCCCTCGAGCCCCTTGCCGTGGATTCGTGGGTCATCGCACCCCACGAGATTCTTTCCTATCCACGACGTGATGAGCTTCACGTCGAACCGGTCCATCTTCTTGAGCTGCTTGAGAGCTCCGTCGGTGTACTCGACGTGCCATGTCATCTACAGTCCCAACTCCGCGAGCACATCCGCCTGGCTGTGCCTTCCGCCAGTATCCTGTGCAATAGCGTCACATCATCTGTCCGTGAGTCGTATCCTCGACACCTCTCTTGTCGAACAGGTCGGCGTAATAGCTGACACAGTCCTTCCGTTCGCCCATGGTCATCTCCATGGCCTGGGGCTTCTCGCCATTCGTCAAGACCATGGTGTCAATCCAAGAGGCCCAGAGCAGGTGGTCCTCGCACCGAATCATGTACATCCTGAACGGGTCGTCGCGAAAGGCGCTGTCGACGTAGTCCCATTCCTGGGTGTCGGAGGAGAGATTCTGGACCTCGACGCACGTGATGGTCTCCCCGAGTATCGGACGAAGGATGCCCGAAACGTTGACGAGACCCTTCCCCTCTCGATGCTCCGCCACACGCTCGAAGTCGACGAGGGCGCAGCTCGCATTCGTCATCGTGAGCTCGAGCGCCGAGCCGTCATCTAGGCCGACGATGAGCGGACCATCTGTGGAGATCAGCCTTGTCCTTTGCGCGGCAAGGGGAATCTCGTCCTGGTAAATGGGCATGGAGCTACGACGATACGGCTCTCCAGGCCTTCTGACTGCACTGTTGTAGAAGTCAATCATCGAGCCCCTGTCGGCAAAGCGAAGCTTCCCGATGATGTCAATCGAGGTAATCCTGCGGCCGATGAGCGGAAGCTCGGAAAGGGTATTCCTCAATTCCGTCGCGCTGTGAATCTCCCTCATCAGGTCCCTCCCCTGACGGTGACGCCGATCCGGCCGATTGCCGCGCGTCGGTATCAGTATGGAAGAGGGGGCGGACACGATTTGCAGGGCCCATTAGGCGACAACCATCCCGAGCAGCAGACCCCCGTTCCTGTCCCGTCCCCAGCCTACAATCTCCACCACAGGCCAAGCACCACGTCAGAAGTCCAGCTTTGGAGATGGGAGAGCCACTCTTCATCGGCATCGTGAGGAAGCCCTGAGCGTCAAATTCCCGCTAGCACCGCACCCTACTTTTCTTCCCCACCCTTCGGCTGGGGCAACGTTCGACTTAGGGAGAATCGCTCCCGTCACAACGGGATGTCTCCGTCGGGCACGATGGCAGCTGGCGCCGGAGACTCTGGCACCGGCACATTTGGCTGGGAACACTCCCTCGCCTTGCGGTAGGCCTCGTCCGTCTCAAGGTCGTACCTCTCGACGAACCTCGCCCTGCTCCCCCTCGTGAGGAGGATCGCCTTGTCAGGCGACATCTCAAGCACCCTGGTCGCAGGCTTGTCAAGACGACGGGCAATCGTCCTGGCCGTCATCTCGTCGATTCCTCCCAGGTAGAGCCAGGTGTCGCAGTTGTTGGCGATGGTGGTTGCCTGCGAGTCCCGGTAGAGGGAACGCAGCTGCGAGAGATCCTGAATGATGAGGCTCACTGCGACGCCGCGAGATCGAATCGTGGTCACGACCTTGTCGAAGTCCGGGATGACGGTGTTGGTGGCGAAGTCGTCGAGGATGAGTCGCACCGGAACAGGGAGCCTGCCGTCTTCGCATCGGTCCGCCTCCGCGACGAGCTCGTGGATGGCCTGGGTGTAGAGAAGGTTCGCGAGTCGGTCCATGGAGCGGTCGGTATCGCTCACCGTGAGGAAGACCACCGTCTTCTCATGCCCCATGCGACGAAAGTCGACGCGCTCGTTCCGTGTGAAGAGATGTCGCGCCCCCTCTGTGGAGAGGGGGTTGATAGCGTTCACGAGAATCCCGCGGACGCTCGCAACCATCTTCTCGGCCTCATCGTTGATGTGCACCATGCGGTACTCACGCGCCGCGAAGGACTTGGGGTCCACGTCAGAGAGGTCTTTGAAGAGGGTGGCGAGCTCCTTCGAGCCAGAGAGTTCGGCAAGCCTGCTCACCGAGTGCATGTTGCGTTCGGACGCCTTGAGGCGCGTGAGCACGAAGGCGATGAGAGCCGCCAATGACATCTGCGTCGCCTGATTCCAGTAGGGCTCCCAGTCTCCCTTCTCGCTTGGGCAGAGGGCGCACGCCACCGTGAGGACGTCCTGCTCGCTGGGCTGCCCAGACTTCTCGTCGATGGAGATGTAGCCGAGCGGGTCATAGCCGCAGGGACTGTGAACCATGTCGGTGAGGTCGACGTCGAACACGCGATAGCCGCGAGATCTGAGGTAGGGGCCATACTTCCTGCGAAGATTGCCCTTCGTGTCGGTGATGAGCATGCTCTCCTGGGAGTGCAGGAGGTTCGGGATGACGTAGCCGCGGGTTTTGCCCGCCCCCGTAGGACCGATGACAAGGTCGTTGTTGTTGAGCTTGGTCAAGCGGGTGTCGTTGCTGATGGACACTCCCTCGGCGAGGATGCGCACATCCCCCTCGGGTGCGAATTCCTTCTTGGTCGTGCTGGTCGTGATTACCATCTGGTAATGCTTCCCTTCTCTAGATGGACTTGGTGATTTCGTCGGCGAGACCGAACTCGACGGCTTCACGCGCGTCGAACCAGGTGTCGCTCGACGTCTTCTCGAGAACCTCGTCTACCGTCCTGCCGGTGTGAGCGGCGAGAATCTCGGCCATGGTCTGTCTCGTATTCATAAGGTTCTCCGCCGTCTCCTTGATGCTGGTGGCACTCCCGCCGATCGACGTCATGAGCGGGTCGTGTATCATCACCCTGCCGTGGGGCAGGATGGAGCGCTTGGCCCCTGCTGCAAAGATCACGGCTGACATGCTCGCGGCCGTCCCCATGCAGACGGTATTCACGGGACAGCTGACACCCTGCATGACGTCGTAGATGGCCATGCCACTGTCGATGGAGCCGCCAGGGCCGCTCACGAGCATCGTGATGGGAGTCATGGGGTCCTCGCTCTCAAGGTGGAGGAGCTGCTTGATGGCAGAGGACGCTGAACTGGCCTCGATCTCTCCGATAAGCGTGATCTTCCTGTCCAGGAGCATCTCGTCCTGAATGGCGACGGTGTAGATGCCGTCGCTCGTCTCCTTGATGATCCTTGGGGCATTGTCATAGAACATATGCTTCCTTCTTTCCGGCGAAGCCTCTTGCCACACCAAACTACGTGCCGTCTCTCGGACTCTCCTCTCTTGAAGTGAGATTCTCTTCCCTGTCTGCCGTCCCCCGCCGTCATCGCATCCTCGGCGTCGTCGCGCGCTACCGCTCGACCCCCTCCCGGGACCCGGCCGATGCCGGGCGGGACGCTCCGCGCGGGGCGGCTATTCGGCTGTCAAGGTTCGTGCCGTGCCGCTGCACGACGTCAGCATTCCGCATGGGTTTTTCCATGTTCCGTAGTCATTACTGACGCATACTGCCCAGACGAAACGCCATGACACGCGAAGGCGTCCCCGGGCCAGAAGGGAGCGAGGCCCGAAGGCCTCGCCGAAAAAAAGCAAGGCCCAGCGACGTCTTCGTCACTGGGCCTCTATTGAGTTGTATCGCGCACGGCTCTTGCCGTGGAATTGGGATACTACGCGTGCGTCATAAGGATGTCAAGGAGAAATTCTTCTCGCAGGTGGGCCAATCCTTCTGAGTCAATCTTCGCGGACCGCGAACCTCTTCTTCTCTCTTCTCGGCGTTCCCAATCCATCACAAAACCCCACAAGTTGTCCCAAGTGGCAGAAATCCTGCCAGTTCAAGCAACCTGTGGGGATTGAAAACCCCACAGGTTGTCCCAAGTG
>RCMY010001861.1_pt1 | contig 36690 bp, 36 predicted proteins | sample 2041341 | NCBI WGS metagenome assembly RCMY01 (sample SAMN09708234, study PRJNA481090) | Marine sediment metagenome, whole genome shotgun sequencing project. | reverse complement strand
GCGGCCCTTTTCGAGGTGACGCTCCGCTCTCCGAGGGATGTATGGTTCGGCAACCTGCGTCATCGAAATCGCCGATTGCACGCGAGTTGCCGCCCCCGCTTGCTCAAGGAAGTCCTGCAACGCGAGCGCGTTCATGACGGTGCCGAGCATTCCCATGTAGTCGGCGCGTTCGCGATCCATGCCCCGCTGGGAGAGCTCTGCTCCTCGAAAGAAATTGCCTCCGCCGACGACGATGGCAATCTCCGTATCAGCGGCAGCCAAGGCGATTTCTTTTGCCAAAGCGCTCACGACGTCCGGGTTCACACCGAGCGAACCGCCGCCAAAGGATTCTCCGGAAAGTTTGAGGAGGACCCTTCGCCTCTTCTGGTCCGTCATAGTTACTCCCTCGCTCGGCTGCTCGTTACAGGCTATTCGTTTGCGCACAAAAATGGGGCCGGAGACACAAGTCTCCGGCCCCATTTCATGAGTAAATTAGGCTCCGACCTTGAAGCGGGCAAAACCGGTCACGGTGAGACCGGCCTCTTTCAGCACCGTTTCGATCGAAAGCTTGTTGTCTTTCGCGTAGTCCTGGTCGAGCAACGCAACCTGCTTGAAGAAGGCACCAATGCGACCCTCGACGATCTTGGGAAGCGCGGCCTCCGGCTTGCCCTCGTTACGGGAAATCTCGGTAACGATCTCGCGCTCCTTCTCCACGACATCCGAAGGAACTTCGTCGCGAGAGAGGTACTGCGGGTCAGCGAACGCAATGTGCTGCGCGACGCTGCGTGCCGTTTCAGCATCGCTTCCCGAGTAACCCACGACGACGCCCACTTGCGGCGGGAGGTCCTTGCTTGTGCGGTGCAGGTAAATCTCCACGCCATCCGCGGTGATCGAGAAGACGCGACGCAACTCGACCTTCTCGCCGAGAATCGCCGAATCGGCCTCGATAAGCTGGGCGACCGTGCCGTCCCCCGCTTGAGCCGCGAGCGCCTCATCCACGGTGCCAGCACGTGCTGCAGCGACAGCCGCGAGCACGGCGTCCGCGAGGTCCACGAACTTGTCGCTCTTGGCCACAAAGTCCGTCTCGCACGCGAGCTCGATCATGGTGGCGGTGCCGTCGTTGTCAACCGCGGCGACAAGTCCTTCGCTCGCGGAGCGATCGGCACGCTTGGCGTTGTTCTTTGCGCCCTTGAGTCGGAGAAGTTCAACAGCCTTCTCCATGTCGCCATCCGCCTCAACGAGTGCGTTCTTGCTGTCCATCATTCCGGTGCCAAGGCGATCTCGGAGCGCCTTGACATCTGCGGCAGTGAAGTTTGCCATGTCTCTCAAATTCTCTCTTCGTTGTCGTTACTTGGATGCAGTTGCAGCGTCGGCCTTCGGGGCCGGCTTCTTCGCTGCAGGCTTCTCAGCCTTCTCTGCCTTCTCTGCGGCGGGCTTCTCAGCCTTCGCCGTCTTTGGCTCCGCTGCTGACTTCTCGGCCTTCGGCTCGGCCTTCTCAGCCTTGTCGGCCTTCGGCTCTGCGGCAGGCTTTTCAGCCTTCGGCTCTGCCTTCTCAGCCTTCGGCTCTGCGGCAGACTTGTCAGCCTTCGGCTCTGCCTTCTCAGCCTTCGGCTCTGCCTTGTCGGCCTTCGGCTCTGCGGCGGGCTTTTCAGCCTTCGGCTCTGCCTTCTCAGCCTTCGGCTCTGCGGCAGACTTGTCAGCTTCCGGCTCGGCCTTGGCTTCTGACTTCTCGGCCGGAGCCTTTTCTTCCGAAGCGCTCACCGATGCGGCGGAACCCGACTGCAGCAACTCCGCTTCCCACTCGGCCATGGGCTCTGCGGGCTGGCCGTCGCCTTCAGCCTTCTGGTGACGCTGGATAAGCCCCTCGGCCGCCGCATCCGCGATAATACGCGTCAGCAGTGCAACAGAGCGGATGGCGTCATCATTGCCGGGGATCGGGAATTGAACTTCGTCGGGATCGCAGTTCGTGTCAAGGATGCCGATGACGGGGATGCCAAGCTTGCGCGCCTCATCAATCGCGAGGTGCTCTTTCTTGGTGTCGACAACCCACATTGCGGAAGGGGTCTTCGTCAGGTTGCGGATTCCACCGAGGCTCTTGTGCAGCTTGGTGAGCTCACGCTTCTTGAGAAGGAGCTCTTTCTTGGTGAAGCCCTTCGTGGTGTCGTCGAAGTCCAGCTCTTCGAGTTCCTTCATGCGGGTCAGTCGCTTGGACACCGTCTGGAAGTTGGTGAGCAGCCCACCAAGCCAACGCTGGTTCACGAACGGCTGGCCGACGCGAAGCGCCTGCTCCTCGATCGCACCCTGAGCCTGCTTTTTCGTTCCGACGAACAGAATCGTGCCGCCACGCGCGACAGTTTCACGCACGTAGTCGTACGTGCTGTCGATGTACGCGAGCGACTGCTGCAAGTCGATGATGTGGCTGCCGCTGCGCTCGGTGAGAATGAATCGCTTCATCTTCGGGTTCCAACGGCGGGTCTGGTGACCAAAGTGAACGCCGCTGTCAAGAAGCTGGCGAATGGTAACAACGGCCATGGCCGTCTCCTTTTCTGGCACACGACATCCAAAGGATGGTGCACCGCTCAGTTATTTTTCGCGCCGGTCGACGCGAAACCTGGTGCCCGGCGCACATCCGCCTGGCTTTCGCCGGACTGAGTGGATGTGGTGTGTATCTGCGGGCACGCGTAGTCATCCCGACTTAGGGATGCGAAGACCAATGATAGCAGTGTTTCCTCTCCTCCCCCGCAGTCGATGAGTGGTCGATACTCACCTGGGCATGTACTCTCTGCCGTCGATCGGGAGAAGTCGTGAAAGATCGAAACATGTTGGCTAGATCGGTGAAGCTACGCACGCTTGGGACCGTCATCGTGGCGGTGCTTGCCGTCGTCACCTCGAGCGGGCACACAGCGACCGTGGCCACCGCTCCGGGTGGTGCGAGAGCACCAGCGTGGGTGTGGCCAGTGGATGAGCCGCATCCGATCGTGCGGGCCTTCGAAGCACCGGAAACGCCGTACTCGGCTGGCCATCGAGGGATCGACATTTCTGCGCCAGCCGGTGCGACGGTGCGGGCTCCCGCCGGCGGCATCATCCACTTCTCCGGGTTTGTCGTGAACCGTTACGTCGTCTCGATCGACCACGGTGGAGGAATTCTTTCCAGTTTCGAACCCGTACTTCCTGAACTCGCCGAAGGCACGATCGTTGTCCGCGGCCAGAAAATCGGTGCCCTGCAGTCCGGCCACTGCAGGGCGCCGTGCCTCCACATGGGAGTACGCCTTCACGGTCAGTACATTTCGCCGCTCAACTATCTGGGCGGCATCCCTCGATCCGTTCTTCTGCCAACGCGCGAGATCCCTTAGATGGCATCCTCGCGAATGCTCTGGCGAACGGGATCCAGGTGAACGGGATCCTGACGAACGGGATCCTGACGGCCCAAAGCACTCGGCCACCAAATCTTCTTGCCGATGTCGTAGCTCAGCGCGGGAACCAGCAGCGAGCGCACGAGGAACGTATCCACGAGCACGCCAAAGGCAACGATGAAGGAGATTTGTGCGAGGAAGAGAACCGGAAGCACTCCAAGGGCCGCGAATGTTGCCGCAAGCACAAGTCCGGCCGACGTAATAACCCCACCTGTCGACGTCAGCCCCCGCAAAATACCTTCTCGGGTCCCGTGCTTCAGCGACTCCTCCCTCACCCTGGTCATCAGGAAAATGTTGTAGTCGATTCCCAGAGCGACGAGGAACACAAACCCGAACATGGGGACGGAAGGGTCCGCACCGGGGAAATCGAAAATGCCGTTGAAGACGAGCGCGGACACGCCCAACGCAGCACCAAACGACACGACAACACTGAGAATCAGGAGGATCGGCGCAACGATGGAGCGCAACAGCAGCATCAGGATCAACGTGATGGCTACGAGCACGAGCGGGATGATCAGGTTTCGATCGTGGATGGCTGCTTCATTCGTGTCCAACGCGACCGCGGTAGTTCCACCGACGAGGGCAGCGGAGTTGCTTTCAACGAGACTGGCTCGCAGCGTCGACACCGTGCGCTCTGCTTCCGCGGAGTCGCCCGCGTACTCCAGAGTGGCCTGCAGCAGCACCTTTCCATCCTTGACAGTTGGTTCGCCGACCGGTGTTCCAGGGGGGCCGAGAGGCTGAATCCCGCTCACGGTCACCGGGAGCGTTCCCCGAGGAGAATCGGCGGAGAGCACAGTCACTGAGTCAACGCCAGAGGTCGTCAGGAGTGTCTTCGCGACAGAGTTCAGCTCGGACTCCGGCGCTATGACCACGGTCGGTGTTCCCGATCCGGCCGGGAAGTGCTCACCGAGCACCGCCTGACCGTCGCGCGCCTGCGACTCGCCGATCACGAAATGGCTCATCGAGACGCCATCCGCTTTCAGTTGCAGCACGCCGAATGACGCGCCCACCAACACGAGAGTCGAGACCACCCACACCACGCGCGGACGTCGTGCAACGAGGCGCCCAACGCGCGGCCAAATACCCTTCGCCGTCGGCCCCGTCACGCTCGGATGCGGGGAGCCGAGTTTTGGACGGATCGGCCAGAATGCGGCTCGCCCTGTCGCCATCAACACGGCGGGAAGGAAGGTGAGGGCAGCCAGGACGGCAAACCCCACGCCAATCGCCGCGACCGGCCCCATCGCTCTGTTCGAGTTCAGTTCGCTGAACAACAGGAGCATGAGAGCCGCAATCACCGTCGCTCCCGATGCCAGGATCGGCTCAAACGACCCGCGAAGCGCAGCCCAGGTGGCGTCCCAGCGACGTTCATGGTCGCGGAGGGCCTCCCGGTACCTTGCGACATACAGCAGCGAATAATCGGTGGCGGCGCCAATAACGAGGATGAACAGGATTCCCTGCGTTTGGCCGCTGAGGATGATGGCGTCCGCTTCTGCGAGCGCGACGACCACCAGAACTGACGCGGTGAGCGCAAACAGGCTCGTGCCGAGGACGATGAACGGCAGGAAGGGAGAACGGTAAACCACGATCAGGATGAGGAAGACGGCCGCGAAGGCGACAATGAGCAACAGTCCGTCTATCCCGCCAAACGCACCCCCTATGTCTGCGGAGAGCCCCGCGGGTCCGGTCACCCAGGCAGAAAGCCCATCCGGTCCAATGTCGGCCAGGCTCGCGCGCAGTAATTTCACCGTGTCGCTCACCTTCCCCGTGCTGTCGATCGGGACGAAGACTTCTGCCGCCGCCTTGTCCTCCGAGAAGATGGCGGGAGATACACCGTCGGATTCGACACCGTGAAGATCGGCGAACATCGAACGCTGGTCGTTGATGAGATCCCTGTCGGCATCCGTCAGACCACCGATGCGCTGGTAGACCACAACTGCCGGCACAAGGTCGCTGTCACGAAACTCCGTCTGAAGGTCGTGGACTTTCGTGGCTTCCGCGCTTGCGGGTAAATGCTGTGCGAGCTCGTTAACGGCGACACCGCTGATTTTGCTGAACGAACTCCCTCCGACAGCAAACACCCCGAGCCACACGACGGCAAGGACGAGTGGGATGACCAATCGCAGCCATCTGGGTACCGAACGCGCAGGTCGGTCAAGGTTGGGGGGCGACGTGGGCTCGGCAGAATGGCTCATTACATCGACGCTACGCAGAGCGCTCGACGCAATCGTCGTCCGAAAGTTTGAATCTGCTGTGCGGGATTACACCATTCGACGGATGCTTCCTCTCTCCCTTCGAAGTTAGGCTGACGAGTGTGACTGACCCTGTTGAGCCTGCACCCGCGTACGATCGCGCCGCGTCGAGCAGCGTGACGGGGCACAGTTCAACTCCCGCCATCGAGTCTGCGGCGACGCCGTTGCAGCCGATATTCCTCGGACTTCGGCTCTCACTTCACCTCCTCGTCACCGTTCTTGTTGGCTTTGTCGTCTTGCGGCAGATTCTCACGCCCGCACTGCACGCATCCTGGGTCATCGCGCTCGCCATCATCCTGCTTGTCAGTTACATTGGGGGCGCGTTCCTCACGCGCTCGCGCGTGAGCCCTGCTGCACGAATTCTGTGGCTGGCGCTCGTGACGGGTGAGGGCGTCGCGCTCGTCTTTTTGACCCCGGATGCTGCGTTTCTCGTGTTCCCCCTGTTCTTTCTGCAGCTTCACTTGTTGCGAGCGCGATGGGCGGTCCCGGCGATTGCGGTGTCAACGACCGTCACGATCGTTGCACTCGCGATGCACGGCGGTTGGAACGTTGGCGGAGTTGTGGGCCCGATCATCGGCGCAACCGCTGCCGTCGTCATCGGTCTCGGCTATCGGGCCCTCTATCGAGAAACCCGCCAGAGACAACAGCTCATTGAAGAATTGCTGGCGACGCGCGCGCAGCTTGCAGCGCGCGAGCGTGAGGCAGGAGTTGTCGAGGAGCGCTCCCGTCTTGCCAGAGAGATCCATGACACCGTCTCGCAAGGGCTTTCCAGTATTCAATTACTCCTGCACGCGGCCGAGCGCGGCGGTGTCGAAGGCGATGCGCTCGAGCAAGTGCGGCTCGCGAGAGAGACCGCTGCGGCCAATCTTGCCGAGACCCGGAATTTCATCCGAGAACTCAGCCCGCCGGCGCTCGACGGCCACACCCTCGTGGATGCGGTGTCGCGACTTGCTGCGTCCGTCTCGCGAGATGGGCTCTCCGTGAACCTTCACTTGAGTGGTTCGCCACGGCCTCTCGCCATGCAGTTGGAGACGACTTTGCTGCGCATCGCGCAAGCAACACTCGCCAATGTCACTCAGCATGCGGCCGCGACGCACGCAGAACTCACGCTCACCTATCTTGACGACTGGGTGAGCCTCGACATCGTCGACGACGGCCGAGGCTTCAATCCGGCGGCCACCGACCGCCCCGGATCTTTCGGACTCATCGCATTGCGTGATCGCGTTGAGAGGCTGGGCGGACGGTTGACTGTCGAGTCGCAGCGAGGATCAGGAACCGCCATTGCCGTCGCTTTCGAAGCTCCCGCACTCGAACTCCCCGCCGATCAGATGCCCGCCGATCAGATGCCCGACGACGATTCACCGGAGGTGGCATCGTGATCCGGGTCCTCATTGTCGACGATCACCCTGTCGTGCGGGCTGGCCTGCGGGCGCTCCTCATCGGCGAGCCCGGTTTTGAGGTTGTCGCTGACTTCGCAACCGGGGAAGAGGCGATTGAGTGGTGCGAGCGGGAACAAATCGACCTCGTTCTCATGGACTTGCAACTGGGCGACGGCGTGCAGGGCTCCGATGCGACTCGGATTTTGCGCGGCCTTGACCGAGCACCGCGCGTGTTGATTCTGACAAACTACGACACGGATGCCGACATCCTGAACGCCGTGGAAGCCGGTGCGAGCGGCTATCTCCTGAAGGATGCACCGCCATCGGAGTTGATCGCCGCGGCTCGAGCGGCTGCGAGCGGCGCCAGTGCGCTTTCACCGGCAATAGCCCAGCGTCTCGGCACACGGCGAAACTCGGTGGGTGGCGCACTCAGCGCGCGAGAAATCGAGGTTCTCGGACTTGTCGCGACCGGCAAATCCAATCGCGAGATCGGCCGAGCACTGTTCCTCAGCGAAGCAACCGTCAAATCCCACTTGTCGCACATTTTCACCAAGCTGGGAGTGAGTTCCCGCACGCGAGCCGTTGCCGCGGCGCGGCAGGCGGGAACCATTCGCTGAGGTTCGCCTAATCCCGGAGGGTCCAGATTCAATCGTTCGGACGATTCGATGGTGATGAATCTTGGCGATGGTTGAATCATGAAAAGAATCTTTATCGCTGCCAGCGTTTACCTGGCACTTGGACTTGCCTCAGGCCTGTACTACCGCGAGTTCACGAAATCCAACGACTACACGGCCGCAGACGGTTTCACCCAGCTCTCGGTCGTTCACACCCACCTGCTTACTCTTGGCGTCATCATTCTGCTGATTGTGCTTGCGCTCGAAAAAGTGTTCACCCTGTCGGAGAGCAAAGCGTTCAGCTGGTTCTTCTGGATTTACAACCTCGGCGTCATTGTGACGTCGGCCACCATGGTCGTCAACGGAACCTTGCATGTGCTCGGGGAAGAGTCGAGCAAAGCACTGACCGGAATTTCTGGCAGCGGCCACATGATGCTTACCGCCGCGTTCATCCTGCTGTTCGTCGTCATCTGGAATCGCATCACCGTCGATCCCGCACGTCCCTCCGAAAACGCGGATGCTGCGTCGGAGCTCCTAGCCGCGAAGTAGAACAACGCCACTGAGCCAGGCCGGCGCTGCGTACTCTCAGCTCACTCCGGTTTACGCTCTCGGGTGCGCGGAACGGTAGCTCTCTTTGAGCCGTTCCGCGGATACGTGGGTGTAAATCTGGGTGGTGCCAAGGCTCGCGTGACCGAGAAGTTCCTGCACTGCCCGAAGGTCGGCCCCGCCGTCGAGAAGGTGGGTCGCTGCGGTGTGGCGGAAAGCGTGCGGCCCCGCGGGGCCCGTGCCTGGAATGTCGGCAAGCAGGCTCGCGACCAATTGGTACACGGTTCGCGTGCTCACTCGTTTGCCGCGGGCACCGAGGAACGCGGCGGGGGTCTGCTCCGTCATCAGGCTGGTCCGGCCATCATTCAGATACCGGGATAGTGCTCGTCCCGCTGGGACCCCGAACGGCACGACGCGCTCCTTCGAGCCTTTGCCCATGACGCGCACGGTATTGCGGTCAAGGTCGATTCGGTCCACGTCGAGGCCCGCGAGTTCGCTCACGCGAAGAGCGGAGGCGTAGAGGAGTTCCACCATGGCAACGTTTCGTTGCGCGACCGGATCGCCTGTCGTCGCGAGCGCGTCGAGCGAGTCGAGTATTTCTTCCACCTGTTGGCGCGTGAGCACCCGCGGCAAGTGCGCGTCGGCTTTCGGTGCGCGCAATCGGGTTGCCGCATCCGTGTTCACGATTCCTGCTCGAAGAGCCCACGCCGTGAAACTTCTTACCGCCGCCGTGCGCCTCGCGAGAGTGGATTTTGCCAAGCCGTCCTGGGTTGCCTGCCACAGCCAGTCGCGCAAAAGCTCAAGATCAACATCTGTCACCTCACGTGCTCCGCGGCTTGCCGCAAAGGAGACGAGCATGCCGAGGTCCGTTCGGTATGAGCGGGACGTGTTCGGGCTCAGCCCGCGCTCCACGTGAAGTTGCGTGACGAAGTCGTCAACCGCGCGTTCAAGCTCCATGGTTCCATCGTCGCGCATGAGCGAGTGATGGTGCCGCATCCGCGCGGGTCAGTCGGAGCTTGCGGCGTCCTTGGAGTTGAATGACGAAAGCTTGTTGGAGAACATTTCGCGCCGCTGCTCGGGGGTCATGGCTGCGATCTGCGCCCAATTGTCGGACGAAAACCCCGTCACTTCTTTGGTGTCGCCGACCGGCACGATCGAGTGAACGATTTGGTCATCGTAGACGTGAACGAGGTTGAACGCCTGCCCGAAGTCCACTCCCGAGAGGAGGCGATCTTTTGCCGTGAGGTCGAGTGTGTAACACGTTGCTGCGGCAACGGACACTGGGATTCCGGCAAACATGCTGTGCGTGGAGTAGTGCAGGTGCCCCGCGAGGATCGCCCGCACATCCGTGCCCCGGATGACGTCTGCGAGTTGCGGCTGGTCCTCGAGTTCGAGCATCCCCATGGCTTCAAGCAAAGGAGTGGGGATGGGTGGATGGTGCATGGCAAGCAGGGTGCCGTGCGGTGCTTGTGTGGCCAGGATGTCAGTGAGCCAGTCAAGTTGGCTTTGCTCCAGATCTCCGTGGTGGTAGCCGGGCACTGACGTATCGAGAGAGATGATGCGCAATCCGTTGATGTCGTAGACGCGGTCTTGCGGCTCGCCCGTTGCCTCAAGATCGAAGAGTTCGCGTGAGTATTCGGGTCGCTCGTCGTGGTTTCCCATGACCCAGATGATCTGGGTACCGAGTCGTTTCGCGAATGGCTCGACGATGGCGCGCAAACGCGCGTACGCGTCTGGTTCACCGAGGTCTGCGAGGTCCCCTGTGAAGACGATTGCCTCCGGATTCACACCGGATTCTTCCAGTTGGCTCAGCGCCTGATTCAGGTGCGCGTCGGTGGTGATGCTGCCGTAGAGCCGCCGACCCCCGCCAAGAAAGTGGGTGTCGCTGACGTGGGCGATGACGTGGTTCGCCGCCGGGTACTGGCCGAGTTGAATCATTTCTCAACTTTAGTTGGGGGTGGTTGGTGGTGTGGTTGCCCCGAGGAAGGAGCCGTCGGCTGAGAGTCAGTTTGTGGGTCGGTGTGTGCGTGAGTTTGGGCGCCGGCAAGTAGCTCCGCAAGGTCTTCATCGATGAATGCACGTAACCGGTCGTCTCGGTTCCGTTCATATTCTTCGTCGATGGGAAAGTATTCGACGTCAAGGTTGTGTTCGATGTTTGTGGAGATTTCTCGCCACGCGTCGCGACGCGCTTTGTCGACGATGTCGGTAACGTATGCCTCGTCTGAGGCTTGCTCTCGAAGCCGTTTGGCCACATCGATGGAGACTTCTTTGCGGTGTTGCATGTTGGCGACGTCGTCGTGACTGTAGCCTTGGGCATCTTTTTTCTGGTGCGGATTCTCACGAAACTTTGCAATGAGCGCGGCCAAACTTTGTGCTTCCGCTTCGGATTCGTCGGCCAACATTTCCAACGTCACGCGTGCGTCTTCTTGCGATTGTTCAATGAACCAGGGTTGCTTGTCGGCAAGTATTTTTTTGATGAACCGGTTCTTCACCGCCATACGACTTGCGTACTCGGTGAGCATGAGTCCTTCTTCGGTGGCTTCTGCGACCGTGAGGAATGATCGTGGGGGCAGCCGCGATTCATCGAATGGGGTGGAGGAGAAACCGCGCTTGCGACGGCGGAAGAGACGACGAAACCACATTGCTGCTTTCGCTGCCCTTCTCTTGACCCCTCAAGATTTTTCTCCCCTTAGGTTAGAGGGTAGGGGTTCAACTGTGGCCTGCGGGAACAACTTTTACCCATCCGGTTGCGCGCTCTTTCGCGGCGCCCTCCAATTGCATGGCGCCAAGTGCACCTTGCACGGACGCGATGGAGAGGCCCGATCTGGCTGCGATGTCATCAACGGGGCGCGCTGACCGCGCGCTCAAAGCATCCGTGATGCGCAAGCGTTCCGCACTGCCACCGGCTGGTTCCTCTTCACCTGCTGCGCCTGCCGGAGCAACCGCTGTCGCAAGCGGGGCGAGTTCGGCCATCTCGTCGGCGTTCGTCACGCACGCGGCACCGAATTCGCGAATGAGCCGGTGGCAGCCAGCGGACGCCGCACTCGTGACAGGTCCGGGCACCGCTCCAAGAGGTCGTCCAAGCGCTGCCGCGTGGCCCGCCGTATTGAGGGAGCCTGAACGCCATCCGGCCTCCAGCACCACCGTCGCTTGGCTCATGGCGGCGATGAGGCGATTCCGCTGGAGGAACCTCCACTTGGTGGGGGCTGCACCACACGGAAGTTCGGACACGACGGCGCCCTCCTCGACAATGCGCGTGAGCAGGGCTTCATGGCCACTCGGATAGAAACGGTCGACTCCCCCCGCCAGCACCGCGATCGTTGTGCCCGAGCTCGCGAGCGCTGCCCGGTGCGCCATACCGTCGATGCCGTACGCTGCGCCGGACACGATCGTGTAGCCGCGGTCCACGAGACCGGCTGAGGCCTCCATCGCGACGTGTTCCCCGTACCCGGTGGCAGCTCTCGCGCCCACGAGAGCGATCGATTCGACGGCTGAAGCCAGCGCTTTTTCATGACCGCGCAGCCACAGCGCGAGCGGGGCGTGCGGTCCGAGGTCATCAAGCCCGGCAGGCCAAGACGAATCGCCTGGCACAAGCAACCGCGCGGCATACCGTGCAGCTTGCGTGAGTGCGAGCAAGGCAACGCGCGACTGGAGCCTCGGCAGCCAGCGCTCGATCGCCTGCTGGATGTCGTCAGGTGAGACCTCCCCGTCGACTCGTTCCACAACGCTTGTGACGCTCGCACGCGCGACGATGGCATCCAGAGCGCTGGTGGCCCCGAGGGAGGCGACGAGAATGCCGGCCACGCGATCACCTGGCTCCGCAATGCCCGTCCAGGCTGCGCGTGCGAATCGGTCGCGCAGTGCATCGCCTTCAAGATGTTCCCCCGCGATCGCCCGCACGAGCGGGGCAACCTCCGCTTCTTTCAATCCGAGAATGCTCATGACGAGAGTGCCTTTCTGAGGTAGAGCGCACGGCCGATGTGGTCGGCGGAGGGAGAGTCAGCCTTGTCCAAGTCGGCCAAAGTCCAGCCAACGCGCAGCACGCGGTCATAACCGCGCATAGTGATTCCGCCGCGCTCAAGCGCGCGATCGATGGTCGCGGTGACCACGGTGCCAAGTCGAGCGTGCGGCCCGCGCAACCAGAATCCGGGCACTTGCGAATTCACGCTCCACGGCGTGCGGGAGAGTCGCGCGGCAGCTCGTGCCCGCGCCTGCACGACTCTTTCGCGCGCAATCGCCGTCGTGAGACGCTCGCCGTCATCCGCAAGTTTGAGTTGGGCGCTTGTGACGCGTTGCACCCGCAACTGAATGTCGATGCGGTCGAGCAACGGGCCCGAAAGCCTTCCGAGGTAGCGTCGCCTCGCACTCGGTGTGCACGTGCACTCCGAATCGCGAGCACCGTATTGGCCACAAGGGCACGGGTTTGCGGCCAGAATGAGCTGAAATCTGCCCGGGAAGTGCGCGGTCGCGTTCGCCCGGTGGATGCTGATCACTCCAGACTCCAGCGGCTGACGAAGAGCGTCCAGCACGGAGCTGTTGAACTCGGGTGCTTCGTCGAGAAACAACACTCCCCCGCTGGCTCTCGCGGCCGCACCTGGGCGAATCTGTTTACTCCCACCGCCGATAAGCGCTGCAGCCGTCGCCGTGTGATGAGGAGCTTCCAGCGGCGGCCTGGTAACCAACGAGGCCCCAACCGGCAGGCCGCACAGCGAGCGGATCGAGCTCACGTCGAGCGCCTCAGCTGCGTTCAGATCGGGCAGAATGCCAGGCAGGCGAGCAGCGAGCATGGTTTTACCCGAACCCGGTGGGCCAAGTAGAAACGCGTGGTGCCCTCCCGCCGCCGCAACAACCATCGCCTCCACGGCATCGGCATTGCCGATGACGTCGGCGAGATCCAATTGTTCCTCGACGGGTTCCACCGGGTGCGCGAGCAGAATCGGCACAACATCGATGGGCTCGAGTTCCGCACCGTGCCAAATGGCAGCAGCTCGAAGCGACGCGACCGCGACAACGCGGATGCCCGGCACGAGCGACGCTTCCGCCGCGTTGCCGACCGGCACCATGATGGTGTCGAACCCGGCAGCGACTGCCGTGGACACAGCAGGGAGCACTCCCGTGACGGGACGCAGTCGACCATCGAGCCCAAGTTCACCCACGTGTATCACGCGGGAGATCGACTCCGTCGCGACCGTTCCCGCGGCCGCGAGAGTCGCGAGCGCGATGCCAAGGTCAAACCCTGAGCCCTGCTTCGGCAGTGCCGCGGGAGAAAGGTTGACGGTCAGGCGTCTGCTCGGCAACTCGCATCCGGAGTTCGCTGCCGCCGCGAGCACGCGGTCGCGAGCCTCACCGAGCGCGGCATCCGGCAGCCCGATAAGAACGAACTTGGGCAATTGCGACGAGTAGTCCGCCTCAATTTCGACAATCGCGCCTTGCAGGCCCAGCAGCGCGACCGCTTGCGTGCGGCCGACGGGCATCAGAACACCCGCCGAAGATGTTCGATGACGGGTGCGGTGCCGGCGGCCGCAATAACCGAGATGGCGTCAATGCGGATCACCCCGCGGCGATACGGGTGCACGTCGCTCCATGCGTTCGCCAGCCGCCTCAAGCGAGCAAGTTTTTGCGCCGTGATCGCCTCGAACGGATGCCCGAACGCCGTGCTCGAGCGAGTCTTGACCTCGACAAAAACGGTGTCGTTGCCGTCTCGAGCGACGAGGTCGATTTCGCCGCGAGCACACCGCCAGTTGCGATCGATGACCGTGTATCCCGCATCCGCGAGGAACTGCGCCGCGAGATCTTCACCTCGTCTGCCCAAGTCATCCTTTGCTGCCATGGCTCGAGGATGCCCCAGCCGTCAGGATGAGAATCAGCGACCATCCTCACTGGGGGAACGGCGCAGCCCCATGTCGCCTGTGGAGGAGCAGCATTCTCTCAGTCGCGCAGGCCGCGTCAGGCGATGTACACCTTGCGCAGCGTCTCGGTGACCGTCCACACAGTGCGTTGGCCGGACATCAGCCGCAGGACGGATCCGTGACTGAGGTGTTCGAGGCGATTCTCATCGACGAACAACACGGTCGCGGTACCCGACAGCACGATGAAAAGTTCGTCGACTTCGACATCCGTCACCGTTCCAGGGGTGATCTCCCACACGCCGACTTCTCTTCCTGCAAATTCTCCGAGAGCCGCAGCGCTCGCTGTTGGGCTACCGTCTCGCACTTGCTCCGCAGGGACCGGCGAGTGCAAGAGTGACAACTCAGAAGCGTCGACACCCGCTCCCTCGTTAAAGTCGCGATCGCTGAGGCTGATCACGAATCGAACCCGAGCCCCAACGCATCCAGCGTGCGCAAAATGACGTTACGTTTGCCGCGTTTGTGGTCTGCGCGGTTCATCGCCCAGCGGGAGACCTCAACTCCCATCCAGGCGATGGGGTCCGGCGGGAACGGAATGGGCATTGATTTCACCATCTTCAGTTCTGTGCGCTCCGTTTTCAGACCCCACAGTTGGTCGAGCATCACGTTCGCCGCGAAACGCGTACTGGCAACACCGAGCCCCGTGAATCCGGCAACGTGTGCGACGCGGCCCCCACGCGCGTGCCCGAAGAACGCCGTGAACCTCGTACTTGTGTCAATCACGCCAGCCCAGCGGTGCGTGAATTTGATTCCCTCAAGCTGCGGAAACGTCGTCAAGAAGTGACTCGCGAGCAACCGATGCGTCTCTGGCCGATCCTCATACTCCGGACGGATCTTTCCACCGAAATGGTAAATCGCGTCGTAACCGCCGAACAGGATGCGGTTGTCTTTCGACAACCGGTAGTAGTGGAACTGGTTCGCCAGATCGCTCACGCCCTGCCTGTTTTTCCACCCGATCGACGCGAGCTGCGCCTTCGAGAGCGGCTCCGTCATGAGCACGTAGTCGTACACGGGCACGGTGTGCAAGCGGAACCGCTTGAGCAGCGACGGGAACGCGTTCGTGGCAAGAGCGACGCGCTGCGCGTGAACCTCACCCGACGCCAGGCGCACAGTGACAGGACCGGTGCGCTTGCTCTCGAGCTTCTGAGCCGGCGAGTTTTCAAACAGGTCGACTCCCGCCTCGTCGCACGCGCGCGCGAGTTCGCGGGCGAGTTTGCCCGGATGCACCATCGCCGTGTCGCGCTCTGACCACAACCCGGCGAGGTAGGTCGGCGACGCGATCTCCGCTTGCATTTGCTTGTCGTCGAAGAACGTCACGTCGTCGGCGTCTTTTTCTTCCTCAAGCCATTCCACTTGGTGCGGCTCGACGGCCACCGCGACAGCGCCCGTGCGTTCGAAATCGCAATCGAGCCCAAGGTCGCGCACCGTCTGCTCGATTTCGTCCAGATTTTGCAAACCAAGCCGATCAAGCTGTTCGAGTTCCTTCGGGAATCGGCGCGCACCGTTCAGTTCGCCGTGCGTGAGAGTGGCCTCACAGAACCCGCCGTTGCGCCCGGATGCCGCCCAGCCGATCGTCTTCGCCTCGAGCAAAGCGACACGCGTTGAAGCATCCCGTTGCTTCGCCATGAGAGCGGTCCACAGCCCAGCGAATCCTCCACCGACAACCACGAGATCGTAATCCGCAGTCCCGGAGAAGGACGGCCACGACTTACCCGGCGCATCATCGAGCCAAAACGTCGACAGCACAGAGCCGTCGAGCGCCTCATCGATGATGTGGTCGGCGGGACGGTTGCGCTCGAAAGCGGTGGGTTCCACGGGGGGACTTCCTTGTCTGAGAGGTTGGTCCGCGCGGGTGTTGTGAGCTCACCGCGAGGGCAGGCTGGATGGCTATTCGTCGAGCGCGAGTTCTTTAGGAAGTTCCAGGTCTTTTGCACTCAGCTCTTCAACGTTGACGTCTTTGAACGTGAGAACTCGCACCGACTTCACAAACCGGTCGGAGCGGTACACATCCCACACCCACACATCATGCATCGTCAATTCGAAGTAGAAATCGTGCTCGGTATCCTGCCGCACGAGCTCAACTTCGTTTGCTAAATAGAACCTTCGCTCCGTCTCGACGACATAGCGAAACTGCGAGACCACATCGCGGTACTCGCGGAACAACGCCAGCTCGACCTCGCGGTCGTAGTCTTCGAAGTCTTCCTCATCCATTGCCTAACAATCCTAGGCGGTCTCGTTGCGCAACGCAGGTGCTCTCAACCACGTCACACGGTGGATGCTCGACGCGCCCAATCGCTCAATGGCGGCCATGTGCGCTGCCGCACCGTAGCCCTTATTGCCGCTCCAGCCGTATCCGGGTTCACGCTCATCCGCTTCGATCATCAATCCGTCACGGTGAACCTTGGCAATCACGGATGCTGCGGCGACCGACGCGCAATCCCGGTCCCCCTTCACGCGCGTGTGCACGGAGAGCTTCGTCGAGAGTGCGGGGTTCAACCAGTCCTGGTGACCGTCCAGAAGCACAACACTGTCGAGAACGCTCACACCCTCTTCATGCAGCCTTGCAAGGGCACGCTTACCGGCCAGGCCAAGGCACGCTGTGATTCCGAGGCGATCCACCTCGTCTGCACTCGCGAGCCCCACCGCGCTGTGCACTGCCCACGCGGTTGCCAACGGAGCCAACACCTGGCGACGCTTTTCGCTCAGCATTTTCGAGTCCCGAAGGCCGACCGGCATGGCGCCAACACTTGCGTCGATCGCGCACATGCCCACAGCGACGGGGCCGGCGATCGCGCCGCGGCCCACTTCATCGCATCCGATGACAAACCGTGCGCCGCCGCTGAGAAGCTCGTTCTCCACGTCAAGGTTCGGGTCAGCAACAGCCATTTACTGGCCTCTATCCTCCACGCCGCTGAACACCGTGGGGTAATTGTCGAGCCACGACCAGCGATCGAATGGCCAACTCACGAGGAATGCGCGACCAACAACATTCTCGACCGGCACGTACCCTTTGCCGGGCTTGCTCGTGTTGTACCGCGAGTCAAGCGAGTCGTATCGGTTGTCGCCAAGCACCCACAGGGAATCTTCGGGTACCGTGACCGAAAAATCTGTACCAGAGGCTTTTGTGACGCCGGGAGGAAGCTCAAGGTACGGCTCATCGAGCGGCACGCCGTTGACCGAAAGCTGGCCGAACGTGTTGCAGCACTCAACGGTGTCCCCCGGCAAGCCGATGACACGTTTGACGAGGTGATCGTTGCTGTCCGGAGCGCTCAACCCTACAGCGGCAAGAGTCCAGTCGATGCCGGAAATAAACCAGTTCTGCTCGGGCTGAATCCTCGGCTGAAGCCATCCGCCCGGGTCGCGGAACACGACAACGTCTCCGTGCTCGATGGCGAAGAAACGTGGCACCAACTCATTGACGATGATTCGATCGTTGATTTGGAGCGTGTTTTCCATGGACCCCGAAGGAATGTAAAACGAGCGAATCAGGAACGCCTTGACTCCCACCGAAATGATGATGGCGGCAAGAAAAATGAGGAGGATATCCCGAACGAACAGCTTGATGCCGCGCGATCGTGACCGCCGTTCTGAGCCTCTCCGGTCCTGCCGGGTCGGCTGTTCTTCTGTCGTCATGTAGCCCCTGAGTTCTGAACAAGTCTAGGGTCTGAAAGGCCCGCGCTTGCCGTCCGGGCTACTGCGCGTCGCGCTTTTCCTTGATTTTCGCCTTCTTGCCACGCAAGTCGCGCAAGTAGTAAAGCTTGGCGCGACGAACGTCGCCGCGAGTCACAATTTCGATGTGATCGATCACCGGGGAGTGCACGGGGAATTTACGCTCAACACCGACCTGGAAGCTCACCTTGCGCACAGTGAACGTCTCACGGATGCCTTCGCCTGACCGACCGATAACAACACCCTGGAACACCTGAATACGCGTGCGGGTTCCTTCAACGATGTTGACGTGAACCTTGACGTTGTCGCCGGCTTTGAAGTCGGGAACGTCGTTGCGCAGCGATGCCGCGTCGACGGAGTCAAGAATGTGCATGATTTTCGCTCTCTGCAATCGCCACAGGTCGACCGCGTGCTGGTTAGTGCATGGAAGAAGAAAAGTGCCGGATGGCTGCGGGCCCCCCTGAGGCAGGGCCGTGCGTGGACACAGTGGACTATTCTGTCACACCGGCGACCTGCCCGCCAACCACGTGCGAGCTATCTGGATGTCACAGGAATCGCGTCGTAGCTCGCAAAGGCGAGCGTAACCCGTTGACGAGTCTCGACAACCCACTGCCACACGGCGCTCCAGAACGCCACAATCGTGAGGCTCAAGGCAAGCATCGCCAGCAACGGATGTGAAACGATTCCCGCGGCGGCCACCGAAATGTACCAGGCGCTGAGAATTCCGACATCAACCCACGACAGCAATTTGGCGCGGCGCACGGCCTTTCGCGCCATTGTCAAACCCATCACAATGATGAGTGCCAATGAGAGAAGCGGTGCCGCGAAAAGCAGCACAACGAATTCCCACCCGCCGTTCAACGACATCCCACGGCCGATGAGCAACCACAACGGCAGCACGGGAATCATCCAGTACTGCGCATAGTAAAACGCTCTTCGTAACCACATAAAGAACAGGATAGGCATGGCTTGGTGAAGAATAGCTGGATGATCGAGTTGAGAACGCCTAAAGAAATCGAAGAAATGCGGCCGGCAGGGAGATTCGTGGCAAACGTTCTCAGCACTCTCGCAGAAGCATCCGCCGTTGGAGTCAACCTGCTGGAGCTAGACCAGATTGCCCACAAGATGATCCGCGACCGGGGTGCGGAGAGTTGCTACATCGACTACCACCCGTCGTTCGGCGCCATGCCGTTTGGCAAAGTGCTGTGCACGTCCGTGAATGACGCTGCGCTGCACGGGCTGCCGCACGACTACACGCTTCAGGATGGCGACCTGCTGAGCCTGGACTTTGCCGTCTCGGTGGACGGTTGGGTTGCCGACTCGGCAATCTCCATCGCCGTGGGCACGGCACGGCCAGAAGATCTCACCCTCATCGAGACGACGGAGCGCGCGCTGGAGGCCGGTATCGCTGCCGCGATTTCCGGAAACCGCATGGGGGATGTCTCTGCCGCAATCGGGGATGTTGCGCGAGCTGCCGGACTTTCCGTCAACACGGATTTTGGCGGACACGGTGTCGGGCGCACGATGCACGGCGACCCGCACGTGCCCAACGATGGCCGCCGCCGCAGGGGCTACCCGCTCAAGCCGGGCCTCGTCTTTGCGATCGAACCGTGGTTCATGCACACGACCGACCACAGATCTTTACCGATCCGGATGGCTGGACGCTGCGCAGCATGGACGGCTCCCGCTCCGCCCACGCTGAGCACACGATCGCCGTCACCGCGGATGGGCCCATCGTCTTTACCGCGCGCGACTGAGTCACCCCCTGCTTCGGAAATTCAGGAAAACGCGTAAAGCCCGAATCCGGATGCCCCATTCCGCGGGACCTGCGAGCCCGAACCTTGCAGGATTTCCTGAATTTCCAGGATTCGCGGATGGCGAACCCGGCTTTCGCTGGTGGTGGGCCCGGCGATCGCTGGTGGTGGGCCCGGCGATCGCGGATGTTTGCCCGGCATCCGCGGATGCGCGTCAAGGCAAGAGGTCTGGGCGGATGTTCCGCGTGCGTTCGAGTTGTTGCTCGCGGCGCCACGCAGCAATCGCCCCGTGGTTGCCGGACATGAGCACAGGAGGCACCTCAAGGCCTCGCCAGGAGGCCGGTTTTGTGTAACTCGGGTACTCGAGCAGTCCGTCGCTGTGCGACTCCTCTACGAGGCTCTGCGGGTTCCCGACGACGCCGGGAATGAGCCTGCCCACCGCCTCGATGATTGCCATCGTGGCGACCTCCCCGCCGTTCAACACATAGTCGCCGAGGCTCACGAGCTTGACGCGGCCAAGAGTTGCTGCGTACTCGATGACGCGCTCATCGATGCCCTCATAGCGGCCGCAACCGAACACGAGATGCGCTTCGGTGGAAAGCTCCTGCGCCATGGACTGGGTGAACAGTTCGCCGGCGGGAGACGGGAAGATGATGGTCGCGCCCCCTTCGAGACGATCGCTGCGCGATCCCTCAGGGAGCGAGGTGACAACACTGCGCGATCCCACAGCGGACGGGCCGAGGAGAGCATCGAGGGCGTCGCCCCACGGTTCCGGTTTCATGACCATTCCGGCACCACCGCCGTACGGGGTGTCATCGACCGTGCGATGTCTGTCATGCGTGAAATCGCGCAAGTTATGCACGCCGAGGTCAATGAGACCGGACTCGCGCGCCTTGCCCAACAGCGAAACATCCAGCACGGAGAAAAACTCCGGAAAGATTGTGACGATGTCGATGCGCATGGGGATTAGCTTAGGCTCCCGGGTCGGCGAGAGTGCTCCCTTCGAAACGACCTTCGGTCTCCTCAGGGAGCGGAATCGGGCGCGGAAGCAGACTCTGCCTCGGGAGTGGATTCGTCGGCCGCGGGGTCGGACGCATCCTCGTCTGCATCCGGCACAGGCTCGAACAGCCCGACGGGTGGCGTGACCGTGATGGTGCCAGCAGCGATGTCGACGGTAGGCACGATCGCTTTCACAAACGGAACCATGACTTCGCCGGACTCGGTCTCCACGTGCAAGAGATCTTGAGCGGGCAAATGGTCGAGCCGCAGGACGGTGCCAACTTTCACACCGTCGCGCATGACCGACAGCCCGATGAGCTGGTGGTCATACCAGGCATCCTCTTCAGTGGATGCCTCCGCCGGGTCGTGATCAACCAGCAGAATCCCCTTCGCGAGGCTTTCAGCGGCTGTGCGGTCAGGCACATCCTTGAAGAATGCGACGGGGTGCGTGTTGAACCACTTCAATTCGAGGAGCTCAAGCGTCTTCCCGTGCCACGGCGAGCTTTCGGGCACTTGCAAGTGGAACACGGCGCCCGGAACGAAACGCCGATCCGGGTCATCCGTGTACAACTCAATCTTGATCGCTCCCTTGAGGCCGTGCGCCTTGGTGAGTCGACCCACCCGTAAACGGGTACTTTCGGGCTTATCTTTAGGAGAAATCAGTGTCCACCACGTCGACGCGAACCTTGCGCCCATCGGCGAGCGCGGTCACGAGCGTGCGCAACGCCTTCGCGGTGCGTCCAGCGCGGCCAATCACGCGGCCAAGGTCCTCAGGGTTCACGCGAACCTCGAGCACCTCCCCGCGCGGTGAACTTTTCGCGACAACCTGGACCTCATCCGGGTGGTCAACGATCCCCTTGACGAGGTGCTCCAGAGCGGATGCCAGCATGATCAGGCCTTGTCGGTGTCGTCAGCCTCGGCCTTGGCCGCCTTTGCGGGCGCATCCTTGGCAGGGGCCTTGTCGGCGTCGTCAGCAGCTGGCTTCTCAGCAGCAGGCTTCTCGTCGGCAGACTTCTCGTCAACTGGCTTCTCGTCGGCAGGCTTCTCAGCAACTGGCTTCTCAGCGGCAGGCTTCTCAGCAGCAGGCTTCTCAGCAGCTGGCTTCTCAGCAGCAGGCTTCTCGTCAGCAGGCTTCTCAGCGGTTGGCTTCTCGTCGGCTGGCTTCTCGTCAACTGGCTTCTCAGCGGCTGGCTTCTCGTCAGCGGCCTTTTCAGCGGCAGGCTTCTCGTCTGCAGCCTTTTCAGCAGCAGGAGCGTCGGCATCCGCCTTCGCCGGCTTGTCGGCCTTCTCGGCCTTTGCGGGGGCCTCAGCCTTTTCCGTCTTGGGCTTCAGGATCGGCTTCTTCTTCTCATCGGCCTGGAACTCGGGCTTCGGTTCGGCCAGCTTGACGGTGTTCTTAGCACCCTTCTCGCCTTTGAAGGTTCCCCAGTCGCCCGTGAGCTTCAGCAACGCCACGATCTGCTCGGTCGGCTGAGCGCCAACTCCGAGCCAGTACAGTGCGCGGTCAGACTTGACCTCGATGACTGACGGGTTCTCGGTCGGGTGGTACTTGCCAATTTCTTCGATGACACGGCCATCGCGCTTGGTGCGCGAGTCGGCGACAACGATGCGGTAATAGGGCGCGCGGACCTTGCCCATGCGCTTGAGACGAATTTTTACAGCCACGATTCTCCGTAGATTTTCTAGTAGTGGTCGCGAACGGCCGTGGGCGTAGGGGCACACGCGGCGAAAGCATAATGGATTCCTCGGCGGCCGATAGAGGGTCGGGCCTGCCAGGAGTCAACGATCTATTGTGACAGATTTTGCGGAGCTGCGGGTACCGCTGTCGCTCCAGCCTCAGGAGGCGCCGTCAAGGGTTCAGGGCGCTTGGCACTGCTGCGACGGGAAAGCGCGACACCAACGAGGCAAATCACACCACCGACGATAGCCAGCGGGGTCGGAATCTCGCCGAAAGCGATCAGTCCAAGCACGATCACGATCGCCGGAACAACGTATGTCGTGACGCCCAATTGGCCTGCTGGGAGCTTCGAAAGCGCGTAACCCCACGTGGTGAAGGCGAGCGACGTGGGGATCGCGCCGAGGTACACAATGCCAAGGACTGAACTCAGCGGTGCATCCTGAATCTGTGTCACGAGACCGTCGGCGAACGGGAGGCACACGATCATGCCAATCGTGCAACCGAGCCAAGTTATTTGCGTTGAAGGGATGCGCCGCATCACTCGCTTTTGGCATAAAACACCGACCGTGTATGTGAGCGCTGCCGCTAGCGCCCACAGCATGCCGACGCCGTTACCCAAGCCAGAGAGCCCCGTGCTGAGGCCAATGAGTACGACCCCGCCGAACGCCACCCCTGCGCCTATTGCAAGCCATTTCGGAACGCCTTCGCCAAGGAACACCCCTGCGCCAAGCGCGATGAGGATGGGGCCGATATTGACGATCATCGACGTCGTGCCCGCATCCAGAGTGTGCTCGGCAATGTTCAATGCGACGTTGTAGGCGCCAAACCAGGCGACGCCGAACACGATGATGAGCAGCCACTCCATGCGGTTCGGCCGAACCCACGGCCGTCCGATGACCAGAAGCGAGAGCAGCACTGTACCGACAAGCAGTCGACCAAGCGCGAGTTCGCCTCCACCGAAGTGTTCACCCACACCGCGGATGACCACGAAAGCGCTCGCCCATGCGAGAACAGTGACGGTAATTGCGATGAAGACTCGCGGGGTCATGCCCGACTCAACGCGGGCAGAAGTAGTGTTCACCTCACAACACTAGGTGGTTTTCTTTCGACCGAGTTCGCACAAATAGCGAGCGCTCACAAAGCTGGAATTGGGTTGCCCGAGCGTCTATTCGACGGGGCGGTTCTTATTGCACTGATCGCGCCAACTAAGCCAGTCGCGCACGGGCTCGAGGTCGTAATCCGGCCCGCTCACTTGAATGGTGAACAGCGAAGCGCCGACCTCAACCATGTCATCCGCGTCCTGCACGGTGCGATCGCGAAGGTCAGTGGACACTTCAATCTCACTCGTATCCCTGCCCACATCCGCGCCATGCTGAGCGAGGATGCCAAGCTTCGTGGCGAGCGTTTCCGCGTCGCTGAAGCTGTGCCAAATGTTGGCGTGCTCTGCCACGATGCGCAGCGTTTTCTTCACGCCACCGCCGCCAATCAGGATCGGGATGTCGCGGGACGGCGTCGGGTTCAGCTTCGTCCAGCGGTCCCGCACGATAGGCAGGTCGCGCGCGAGCGCACCTATGCGGCTGCCTCTAGTGCCGAACTCGTAGCCGTATTCGTCGTAGTCACGCTCAAACCACCCTGCACCGGTGCCGAAAATGAATCGACCGACACCGCCATTGGCCTTTGCGCTGATGTGGTCGATCGTGCGCGCCATGTCGGCCTGCAAATTCGGATTTCGGTAGCTGTTGCAGTTGACCAGGCACCCGAGTTCAACACCCGTGGTTTGTTCCGCCATGGCGGCAAGCATCGTCCATGCCTCAAAGTGCATACCATCCGGGTCGCCCGAAAGCGGGAAGAAGTGGTCCCAATTGAACACGATGTCGGCGCCGAGTTCCTCGCACGCCGCCACGGTGTTCCTGATGGTGGCGTAGCTTGCGTGCTGCGGCGCGATCTGCACGCCGATGCGGATGGCCCGAGAAGTCATCCTCCAACCCTACGTTGCGACACCGCGCAGCTGCGGCACCGACGATGCTTCAGGTAGTGGTTGCCGCGCCACCTGCAACTGGAGCATCCTCCACCAGATGGCGCATCGTCTCCACTGGCACATCGTCACCGCGCGCATCGCCGACGTAGCGCGTTACCGGCCGAGCATCTTCTGCAGGGCTGCGAGTTCTTCTTCGCTTGGTGCGCCCTTCGGCGCGGCCCCGCCAAGACCGAACCCTGAACCGGATGCCGCGGTGGCGGGTCCTGCCGCGAGCGCAGCTTCTTCCTCGGCGCGCCTGGCCGGGTTGCCCGAGCGCGAACCCTTCTTCTTTTGCTGCTGCTTCTTCTTGCCGCCACCCGAATATCCGGCACCGGGAATCGGCCCCATGCCTGGCACTTGCGGCATCCCGCCTTTCGCGACGGTCTTCATCATTTTCGCTGCTTGCTCGAAGCGATTGACGAGGGCGTTGACCTCGGTTACTGACATTCCAGAGCCCTTGGCGATCCGCAAACGGCGCGAACCGTTGAGCAGTTTGGGCTGGCGCCGCTCCGTGGGCGTCATCGAGTAGATGATGGCCTCCGTGCGCGTAATTTCGCTCTCATCGAAGTTGTCGAGTTGCTGGCGCATGCCCTTCGCGCCTGGCAGCATCCCGAGCATGCTCTTGATCGAGCCCATGTTTTTGAGTTGCTGCATTTGGGCGAGGAAGTCTTCGAGCGTGAACGTGTCGGTCGCGAATTTCTCCGCAACCTTCATCGCATCTTCCTCATCGAAGGTCTTCTGCGCCTGCTCGATGAGGGTGAGGATGTCGCCGAGGTCCAGGATGCGGCTCGCCATGCGATCCGGGTGGAACGGCTCGAAATCACCGAGACCTTCACCCGTGCTCGCGAACATGATGGGGCGGCCGGTGACGGAAGCCACCGACAGCGCTGCACCACCGCGCGCGTCACCATCAAGCTTCGTAAGTACGACGCCTGTGAAGTCGACGCCGTCTTGGAACGCCTTCGCCGTGGCCACGGCATCCTGCCCGATCATCGCGTCGATGACGAACAACACTTCGTCGGGGTTGACAGCCTTGCGGATGTCGGACGCCTGTTTCATGAGTTCGGCATCAACGCCGAGGCGGCCGGCCGTGTCAACAATCACGACGTCGTGCTGGCGGCGTTGCGCCTCCTTCACACCGTCTTTGGCAACCTTCACCGGGTTGCCGACACCGTTTCCGGGTTCTGGAGCCCACACGGGCACTCCCGCTTGCTCGCCCACCACTTGAAGCTGCGTGACGGCGTTCGGTCGCTGAAGGTCGGCGGCCACCAGCATCGGCGTGTGCCCTTCGCTTGCGAGCCACTTCGCGAGTTTTCCAGCGAGAGTCGTCTTACCTGCACCCTGAAGGCCCGCAAGCATGATGACGGTCGGCGGAGTTTTCGCGAACTCGAGGCGCCTCTGCTGCCCACCGAGAATCGTGACAAGTTCGTCGTTGACGATCTGCACAACCTGTTGCGCAGGGTTCAGCGCTTTACTGACTTCGTCGCTGAGCGCACGCTCGCGCACCTTGCCTGCGAAGTCTTTGACGACGTCGATCGCGACGTCGGCGTCGAGCAGCGCTCGGCGGATTTCGCGGACGGTGCCGTCGACATCCGCGGGGGTCAGTTTGCCTTTGCCACGCAGTTTCTTGAACGCGTCGGTAAGGCGGTCCGTGAGGTTTCCAAAAGTGGCCATGGTGCCCACCAGTTTAACGTCAAAACCTGAGGGCGTGGTTGCCGTCGATAGAGTTGCACAATGCGACACGGCATCGTCATCCTCCCCCAGCAAAAGTGGGCTGACGCTCAGCAAACGTGGCAGCACGCAGAGGAGATGGCCTTCAACCACGCCTGGACCTACGATCACCTGTCGTGGCGCAGCCTCGCCGACGAGCCGTGGGGCGCCACCATCCCGACGCTCACGGCGGCGGCGGCGGCAACAACGCACATCAAGCTCGGCACGTTCGTCACGTCACCAAACTTTCGGCATCCGGTGCCGTTCGCGAAGGATCTCGCCACGCTCGACGATGTCGCGGGCGGCAGATTTCTGCTGGGGGTCGGCTCAGGCGGCACCGGTTTTGACGCTTTCGTGCTCGGCGCGCGACAACTCACGGGCCGCGAACGGCATGAACGGTTTGTGGAGTTCGTGCGCGGGCTCGACACCCTGCTGCGCTTCGAGTCGCCGGGCAGCGGCGGCATCAGTTTCAACGGCGAATGGTTCACAGCGCACGAGGCGCGGATGGTGGGTGAGCCTGCGCAGCATCCGCGCATGCCGTTCATTGTCGCCGCCGATGGACCGAAAGGCCTGCAACTCGTGGCAGAACTTGCCGACGGCTGGGTCACGCTCGGCAAACAGTCTGAGAATGCGGCCGACTGGTGGCGATCAGTCGCGGAAGTCTCGACGCGGCTCGACGACGCTCTCGGCGAGCGCGGACGAGAGTCGGCAACACTCGACCGCTACATCAACCTCGACGCGCACGCCTATGCTCTCGAAAGCATCGACGCGTGGGAAGACGCGGTCGGCCGCGCGTCCGATCTCGGATTCACAGATGTCGTCACCCACTGGCCGCGCGCAGAAGGAATCTATGCCGGGCGCGAAGACACCCTCATCGAGGCCGCTCACCGCTTCTCGCGCTAGCGTGGAAGCATGACTACTCCCCTGATTCGCACTTTTGACGGTCACACGCCGAACGTCAACGGCACCGCGTGGGTCGCCCCCAACGCGACGCTTATCGGCAAAGTTACTCTCGGCCCGGAGTCGAGCGTGTTCTACGGCTCCGTGTTGCGCGGTGACACCGATCACATCTCGCTCGGCGCCCGCAGCAACCTACAGGACAACGTGGTCGTGCACTGCGACACCGGCATCCCGACCTCGATCGGGGCGGGCGTGAGCGTTGGCCACGGTGCGGTCGTGCACGGTTGCACCATCGAAGACGATTGCCTCATCGGCATGGGTGCCACCGTCATGAACGGCGCGGTTATCGGTGCTGAATCGCTCGTCGCGGGTGGCGCTGTCGTGCTCGAAGGCTCCGTCATCCCTCCCCGTTCCCTCGTCGCAGGCGTACCGGCGAAAGTGCGGAGGGAACTTGCGGATGACGAGGTCGCCGCGATCCGCGCGAACGCCGACCACTATGTGGAGCTCAGCCGCGCGCACGCTGCACTCGACTAATTCGCTTTCATCATTCAGGAGGTGGTGTGACGGAAGTGTCCAGTGTGTGAAAAACCAACCACTCTGGCCACTCTCGTCACTCTGACCCCACCACCTCCTGAATGATGAAAGCCAAACGACGGGCGTCAGTCGACGAGGTTGTTCACAAACACGTGAGGCGTGAAACCGGTGAGATCGCCGATACCCTCACCCTGGCCCACGAGTTTGATGGGGATTCCGGTTTTCTCCTGCACGGCGAAAATGAATCCGCCCTTCGCTGAGCCGTCGAGCTTCGTGAGCACGAGCCCCGTGACGCCGGCGTGTTCGATGAACGCCTCTGCCTGTGCGAGCCCGTTTTGCCCCGTCGTGGCGTCGAGCACGAGCAGCACTTCGGCAATTTCGGCCTGCTTCTCCAGCACTCGGCGAATCTTCGCCAACTCGTCCATGAGGCCGCTCTTGGTCTGCAGGCGTCCCGCCGTGTCGATGAGCACGATGTCGATGCCATCGGCTTGAGCTTTCTGCACCGTTTGGAAGGCGACGGATGCCGGATCCTGCCCTTGCTGCTGCGGCTTTACAATCTGCGCGCCGCCGCGCTCCGCCCACGTGGCGAGCTGCTCCACTGCGGCCGCACGGAATGTGTCCGCCGCACCCACGACGACGCTTCGCCCGTGATTAGCGAGGAACTTCGCGAACTTGCCGATCGTGGTGGTCTTGCCGACGCCGTTCACGCCAACAACAAGCACGACAGCAGGGCGAGCCGTAAGTCGAAGCGTGGGGTCGAGGCGGGCGAGGCGCTCTTCGAGGGTTTCGCGCAGCATCCGTTTGAGGTCGACGGGGTCGGTGGTGCGGTATCGCTCCACGCTCGCTCGCAGCTCAGCGACGACGGAGTCGGTGATGTCGGGGCCGAAGTCGGCGGAGATGAGGGCGTCTTCGAGGTCGTCCCACGTTTCGTCGTCGATCGTCTTCTTCGCGAAAAGCCCGCGAAGGGAGCTACCCAGAGACCAGGTTGGAGTGCGCTCGGCCATGACAGTGATCTTAGTTGGCGACGACGGGTGCTGCTTTGAGTTGAAGCACCGACCAGATCACCACGACGCCGACAAGCAGCAGGCTTGCCACGCCGAGACCCGAGTATCCGACGAGCGCCAGCACCGGCCCGGCAAGAGCGCCGAAGACCGCGGCGGTCGAGTTCATGAGCAAGTCGGACACGCCTTGAAGCCCCGCGCGATCGTCGACGGGTGCGGCTTCTGCAACGAGAGTGGACCCCGCGATTGTGGACGCCGACCAGCCCAGCCCGAGCAGGATGACGCTCACAATCACGAGAGTTTGTGACTCTGCGCCAATCCACGCGAGGAGCAGCGAGGCGACGAGAATGATCTGCCCGAACAGAATGGTGCGGATGCGGCCCCAGCGGTCGGCGATCCAGCCGAAAACGGGGGAGAGCGCGTACATGCCCGCAATGTGGAGGCTCAGCGCGAAGCCCACAATGACGAGCGTGGCACCGTGTCCGTACAAGTGCACGGGCGTCATCGACATCATGGCGACCATCGTGGCGTGGCTGAACGCGACAGCGACGACAGCGTATCTGGCCAGAGCGTTGACCCGCAGAGTTGCGAAGCCGTGGCGGGGTGGGGTGGCTCCGTCGCGTGGCGGCGCATTCTTGAGTGCTGTGAGCAAAGGGTCTGGGCGCAATCCGAAGAAGTAGACGAGCATCGCGGCGATTTGCGCGCCGACCGTGAACACGAATGGACCGGTCAGCGTGGGAAGGCCGATGCTTGCGCCGATCAGTTCCCCCGGCTCGATGAGGTTGGGACCCAGCACGGCTCCGATGGTTGTCGACCAGACGACGAGGGAGAGCTGCCTCGCGCGGTGCAGCGGCAATGCGAGGTCGGTGGCCGCGAATCGTGCCTGCAGGTTCGTCGCGGATCCGGCTCCCGCGAGCGCGAGGCCCACGAGCAACAGTGGAAAGAAGGTGATGGCTGCGGCGGCTGTGGCGATGACCGCGCCGAGAGCGGCGACGGTGGACCCGACGGCGAGCGCGACGCGCCTGCCCTTCGCTTGAGCGGAGCGGGCGAGCGGGACAGCGATGAGGGCGGCGCCAAGCGTGCTCATGGTGGCAGCCATCCCCGACCATGCCGGTGAACCGCTGACCTCCGCGGCAAGGAGAGCACCGACGGATACCGTGGCGCCGAGCCCGATCCCGCCAAGAATTTGCGCCGAAACGAGGACGCGAATCACGCGCTTCTGGAGAGCTTCGGTCTCGGCCTGTGAGGTCTGGGTCACTGCCCAATTCTAAGGTGTTGCCCCGCTGATAGCCGCAGCCACAGTTTCGGCGAGCAGTCAGTTGATGCGCTGCGGGGAAATGTCAACCCGAGCGCTCTTCTTGCGCGACGCGCTGGCCGACCACGGCGCTCACGCCGTCGTGGCGCATCGAGACGCCGTAGAGGGCATCCGCGATCTCCATGGTGCGCTTTTGGTGCGTGATGATAATGAGTTGGGAGTCTTTGCGGAGTTCCTCAAGAACCGACAGCAACCGGCCAAGGTTCGCGTCGTCGAGGGCCGCCTCCACCTCATCGAGGATGTAGAACGGGCTCGGGCGCGCCTTGAAAATGGCGATAAGCAGGGCGATCGCCGCGAGTGAACGCTCACCACCGCTCAAGAGCGAGAGCCGCTCGATCTTCTTGCCTGCCGGGCGCACCGAAACCTCGATGCCCGTGGCGAGCAAGTCATCCGGTTCGGTCAACTGAATGCTGCCGCTGCCACCGGGGAACAGCACCGGGAACACTTCGTTGAAGGCCACTCTCGTGTCTTCGAACGCGCTCGCGAAGATTTCCTGCATTCGGCCATCAATGTCGTCGATGATGGTGAGCAAGTCTTTGCGCGTGTTGGCGAGGTCGGTGAGTTGCTCGGTGAGGAACTTGTGACGCTGCTCGAGGGCTTCGAACTCTTCGAGCGCGAGCGGATTCACGCGGCCAAGTTGCGCAAGCTTACGTTCCGCTTTCGCGAGCCTCGACTCTTGCTCGGATCGCACATACGGCGTGCCTTCTGGAAATTCAGGAAACTCGGTATCGGACGAGCCGGAAACTTCGGAGTTTTCGGCATCCGCCGACGCAGTTTCCTGAATTTGCGAAGCTGCGGGGTCGGAAGGGGTGGATTCTGCGTCGCCCACGTGGGCGGCGGTGGCTTCGTCCGCAGGGTCGGCGACGGAGTCGGCGGAAGGGCCGGCGGCGGCTTCCGTGGGGTCTGCCGGCACCAGCACATCTGGCCCGTATTCGGCGACGAGCACGTCCTCGACGAGTCCGAGTTCCTCTCCCGCGCGCTCCAAGAGGCTCGAGAGGTGCAGCTTCTTTTCGTAAATCTGCATTTCGAGGCCGTGCACGCTTTCGCTCACGGCCGCGAGGCGCTCCCTCAGCGCGGCTTCGTCGCGGCGCAACGCGGAAAGTTCTTCGTTCTGTTTCGCCCTGTCAGCTTCGCGCGCGGCAAGTTCAACGCGCGCTTGCGACACGGATCGGTCGACGGCATCCATGACCGAGGGAAGAGCGTCGATCACGCGCTGCGCCGAATCGAGTTGACGGCGGCGAATCACGGCACGGCGGGCTGCCTCCTGCGCGGCGGCGCGGTCATCCTCAAGTTGGCGCGCAAGCTGTTCGCCGCGCACCTCTTCGGCGCGCACCCGCTCGCGTGCGGTCTCCAACTGCAGGCGCGCTTCCACTTCGCGCTCGCGCACGGCGTCGAGTTCGGCGGAGAGCCCGTCGCGGGCGGAAGCATCCAGAATGGGCCGTGGCCTCGACTGAGCGGCCTCCAGCTCGGCCTTCGCCGCATCGGATGCCGTGACAGCATCCGCCACGGATTCTGTCGCGAGAGCAAGAGCACGTTCAAGCCGCTCGGATTCAGCTCCGGCAGCTTCAACTTGTGCACGAGCGCGACTGAGTTTCTCGGTGCTCGCCGCCAGTTGCGCATCAAAATCTCGCAAGGCTGCAAGCGCGGAGGTTGAGCGCTGTTTCGCCGCACCATGCACGGCACGCTGCTCATCGAGGGCCGCGCGCGCAGTATCGATGAGCGCAATCACGTCGGTGAGCCGCGCCTGGGCAGCTTCGCGGTCGGCGACGAGCTCGACGCGGGATCGCTTCGCCCCTGAGCCGCCGCGCAGCACGTAGCGGCTCAACACGTCGCCGGCCTTCGTGATGATGGTCACGGGACTGGATTCGGGCAGTTTCTTCCACACTGCGCGCGCAACCGCGAGGTCGTCGGCGATCACCACGTGGGCGAGCACGCCGAGCACGCCGTCAGGGCCGATGACAACCGAGCCCGCGGGCACAGCGCCCTCCGGCAATCCGGTTGGCACTGCTTCCGGAGAGGCATCGGCAAACAGGATGTCCACGCGGCCGAGTTCGTCGCTGCGGGCGTGGTCCATGGCGTCGATCGCGGCGTCGCGGTTGTCGGCGAGCACGGCATCCGCAAGAGTGCCGAGGGCTGCGGAGATGGCGGCCTCGAATCCGGGCTGCACCTGGATGTGTTCGGCGACGAGCCCGCGGATGCCGCGAAGCTTTCGCGCGACGAGCGCACTTGAGCCGTCCTTTTGATCGAGAGCGCTGGAGAGGGCACTCGTGCGTGCCGTGAGTCCGGAGCGTTCCCGTTCGAGGTCGTGGAGTTCTTCGCGGAGCCGCTCGATGTGGCCTTCCGCAGCGTTTACTTCCGCCTGAGCGGCCTGATAGGCGGCGTCGAGGTCGGTTTCTGCGACTGTGCCGGCACCAGCATCCTGCTCCAGCGCAACAAACGCGGCTTGTGCCACCTCCTTGCGTTGCACTGCAGCGTCGAGCGCGTTCTGCTGACGCAGGACTTCGCCGCGTACGGCCGCAAGCCTTGACGCGGCCGTTTCGGCCTGGCCCGTGAGCTTGGATAGTTCGAGTTCGTGCCTGGACACAAGCGATGCCTGCAGGGAAATTTCTTCGTCGAGGGCGTCGAGATTCGCTTTCGCGTGCGCGCTCTCCTGCTGCACGTCTTTCCATGCGGCTTCTGCCTCGATGATCGCGTCGGCAAGCCGAGCGGCTTCCGCTTGTGACTCTTCGATTTGCTGCGGCGTGACAACGCTGCCGCCTGCGTGCTCGTCTGAAGATGAGCCGAGAAGCGCGACGCGCTGGTTGGCGAGCGTGTAGAGGCCGCGCAAGCGCTCTTGCACTGATTCGAGGTCGAACGCTGTGCGTCTGGCGATGTCGACGGCGTCACCCACTTGCGCTTGTTCGAGGTGGAGTTCGCGCAGTTTGTTTTGGTCGAGCTGCTCCTGCAGCACGATGCGCTCCGTCTTGCGCTCGTTCTCATTCCGCCCGTGCAATGTCAGGCTTGTGCGCAGCGTGACCACGTCGTCGGCGAGGATGCGGGCGCGCGCATCCCGCACGGTCGCGGCAATCATTTGGGCTTCTTTGGCAATCTCGGCCTGATGGCCGAGCGGCTTCAGTTGGCGACGCAGTTCCCCTGCGAGATCGCTCAAGCGCGTGAGGTTCGCTTGCATTGCATCCAGTTTGCGCAGTGTTTTCTCTTTGCGGCGGCGGTGTTTGAGGATGCCAGCGGCTTCCTCAATGAACCCGCGCCGCTCTTCAGGGGTCGCGTGCAGCACTTGGTCGAGTTGCCCCTGGCCGACGATGACGTGCATTTCGCGGCCCAGTCCGGAGTCACTCAAAAGTTCCTGCACGTCGAGCAGTCGGCAGGCTTCGCCGTTGATCGCGTACTCGCTTCCCCCGTTGCGAAACAGGGTGCGGCTGATCGTCACCTCTGTGTAGTCGATGGGGAGCGCGCCATCCGAATTGTCGATCGTGAGGATGACTTCGGCGCGGCCGAGCGGCCCCTTCGTGGAAGTTCCGGCGAAGATGACGTCTTCCATTTTGCCGCCGCGGAGCGTTTTCGCGCCCTGCTCCCCCATGACCCAGGCGAGGGCATCCACAACATTGGATTTGCCTGAGCCGTTGGGGCCGACGACGCACGTGACGCCCGGTTCGAACGCGAACGTTGTGGGTTGGGCGAAGGACTTGAACCCTTTGAGGGTCAGGCTCTTCAGGTACATGGCTGCACCCTCCGGGGCCCGACGAATCTCATGCACCTACGGTACCGGAATGCCGGGCTGCTTCTCGTCGATTGCAACGGTTTGGTCACTGCCCGCAATGTTGGGCTCGCACGGTTGTATTCTGATCGGCTTAACAGTTTCGTACCCCCGCCATCCGAGACTCAAGGATTCGACCGATGAACGATTTCACGATCGACAGAATTGTCATTCCGGCGACGATTGATGCACCGGATGCCGCCGACTTCATCGAGATGACGCACGTGCGCAACGACATCGAGGCGGACACGTTCGGTAACCGGGACCTCGCCTACGAACCGGCAGAGTTGCTGCCGCACTGGCAGAACCCGTATGAGCCGCAAACGTGCCTCGTTGCCAGAGTGGATGGGCACATTGTGGCGCGCGCGCTCTACGAAGCACCCATCGCGGACGGCTCGATCGACGCGTGGCTTGATGTGGAAGTCCTGCCTGCGTTTCGAAGGCGCGGTATCGGTTCGGCGCTGTTTGAGCGCCTGTGCTCGATGTCCGAGGCAGATGGCCGTAGCGTGCTGCAGTCGTACTGCATCCATAAGTCCGTAGAAGGTGGGGCCACCCTGCCGTCGCCGACTGGCTTCGGATCGGTGCCGCGCGACACCCCGGAAACTCAGTTTTTGCTGAAGCGCGGCTTTGCCCTCGAGCAGGTGGAGCGGATCAGCCGACTTGAACTCCCCGTTGATGCGGCAACGTTTGCGGCGTCGCTCGCGGCGGCGACCGGGTCGGCGGGTGACGACTACCGGCTGGTGCGTTGGTCTGGGCGCACTCCCGACGAGTGGTTGTCCGGCATAGCGTTGCTTCACCAACGCATGAGCACGGATGCGCCTTCGGCCGGTCTTGAGTACACGGAAGAGAAGTGGGACGAAGACCGCGTTCGAGCGTCCGACGATTCCCGCGACGCGAGCCCGCGCACCATGCTTGTTGTTGCGGCCGAACACGTGCCTACCGGCACACTTGCCGGGTTCACGGAGCTCTACGTTCCACCTGAAGTGGGCCGGCCCGTCGATCAGCAGGACACGCTCGTGCTGAAGGAGCATCGCGGCCATCGGCTCGGGATGCTGCTCAAACTCGCGAACTTGCAGTTTTTGGCCGAAACGCAACCGGGACATCCGTCGGTGATGACCTTCAACGCGGAAGAGAACCGGCCAATGCTCGACGTGAACGAGGCGATCGGATTCGTGCCCGTGGGGTATGAGGGCGGGTGGAAGAAGACCGTCTAGAAATGTCAGTCGCGCGAATTACACTGTGCGAATGTCTTTTGTCGAAGCCGAAGGTCTGGTCAAGATTTACACGCCCAAAGGGTCGGGCCCCGTTCGCGCTCTCGACGGGCTGGATCTCTCCGTGCCTCAAGGAACCGTGACCGCGCTGCTAGGCCCGAACGGGGCAGGCAAGACCACCACCGTGAAAGTGCTTACCACACTCATCACGCCCAATGAGGGCCGCGCCACGATCGACGGCATCGACGTTCTCAAGCACCCCGAGCGCATCCGGCCGATTATTGGCGTATCCGGCCAGTACGCGGCCGTCGACGAGAATCTCACGGGCTTCGAAAACCTCGACATGGTCGGCAGGCTCTACCATTTGGGCGCGAAGGCGTCGCGTCAGCGAGCGCGCGAACTCATCGAACTGTTTGACCTCACTGAAGCGATGAACCGGCCAGTGAAAGGCTTCTCCGGCGGGATGCGGCGCCGAATCGACCTCGCCGGAGCGCTCGTCACGCGACCGAAAGTACTCTTCCTCGACGAACCGACGACGGGCCTCGATCCGCGCAGCAGACTCGGGATGTGGGACATCATCACGGGGCTGGTCGGCGAAGGCACGACCGTGCTTCTCACGACCCAGTACCTGGAAGAAGCGGATCGACTCGCCGACGGCATCTCCGTCATCGACGACGGCAAAGTGATCGCACGCGGAACGGCGAACGAGCTCAAGGCCTCCATCGGAGGGCAACGCGTGGAGCTGAACCTTGTGTCAGCCGAACACAGCGCCGACGTGATCGAACTTCTGAAGCGCGTCGGCAATACCGAGCCGACAGTCTCCGCAGACGGCCGCGAAATGACGGTCAGCGCCGCGGATGCTCCCGCCGCGCTGCAAGAGGTGCTCGCCGAGCTCGGCTCCCGCGGCATCCGCTTGTATGACGCGGGGATGCGCCGGCCCACGCTCGATGATGTGTTCCTTCGCCTGACCGGACATACCGCCGAAGAAACAGAGGAGGTCGCCTCATGACGACAACTACGCCAACCACGTCGACAAAGGCTGACCTCTCCCGATCACCGTCGCTGTCCTCCCCCGTTGCACGCTGGTTTTCGGATGGCTGGGTCACCACCAAACGCAACCTCATCAAGATCAAGAGGGTGCCGGACATCCTCGTGTTCACAACCCTGCAACCGATCATGTTCGTGCTGCTGTTCACCTACATTTATGCCGGAGTTATCAACATTCCCGGAAGTAGTTACAAAGAGTTCATCATGGCGGGCATCTTCGCTCAGACCGTCGTGTTTGGCTCCACCTATTCAGGATCCGCGATGGCGCAAGACTTGCGCGACGGCATCATCGACCGCTTCCGCACACTGCCGATGAGCCCGTCCGCGGTGCTCGTCGGGCGAACAAACGGCGACCTCTTCATCAACGCCACTTCCATGGTCGTCATGATGGTGACCGGCCTCATCGTCGGATGGCGCGTGCGGTCGAGCTTGCTGGAAGGCATCGCCGCCGTCGCGCTACTTTTGCTGTTCGCCTACGCGTTGTCGTGGGTGATGGCGTATCTCGGCATGCTCGTGCGCAGCCCCGAAGTGATCAACAACGTGTCATTCCTGGTGTTGTTCCCGCTCACGTTCATCTCAAACGCGTTCGTGCCGAGCGAGACACTGCCGACCCCCTTGCGAATCTTCGCCGAACTGAACCCGGTGTCGGCCCTCGTGCAGGCCGCGCGCGAACTGTTCGGAAACGTGCCGCCAGGCACCCCCGTGTCGGACGTGTGGAGCCAGCAGAACCCGATTGCGGCCGTGCTCATCGGAATCGCGGTCGTGCTGGCGATCTTCGTGCCGCTCTCCGTCAACCGGTTCAAGAAGATCAGTTCGCGCTAAAGGTTCCCCGCGGTCAGTCCTGCGTGAGCGGAAGCTCCTGCCAGGCCACTTCTGCATCAGCAATGCGGGCAATGACAGCCCCAGAGAACCACTGAATCCCGAAGTCAAGCGACTCCGCCACATCTTCGCCGGCAGAGCCGAACAGGAGGGCGAGCGTTCCATCTTCCGACTTCTCTCGTTGGCAGAACCATCC
>RCMY010000499.1_pt1 | contig 36700 bp, 30 predicted proteins | sample 2041341 | NCBI WGS metagenome assembly RCMY01 (sample SAMN09708234, study PRJNA481090) | Marine sediment metagenome, whole genome shotgun sequencing project. | reverse complement strand
TCTGGGCGTTGGCAACAATTCTGGGAAAAAATTGATCAGTATGGGTTTCCAGTGGTCGCCTAGAGTACATTATATTGCGGCAGCACCCTGTAAAAGTGCCTGCCGCTTTTAAACAGGGTTTGGATAAACAACTGTTAAGCGACGAAATTAGATATTTCCCCGAGTTGCACTTCTTATCGGCTGATAAGCAAGAGTCCGATGTGAATGCGTCGTCGCATAATAATTTATGCAGTGTGCGCAAAGCGAGAGCTTCGGAGCGGCAATGGAATACCATTAATTATATATTACTGCATGCGGAAGATATTTATCGCTTCAAATGGGAATCCTGTTCGAACGCAGAAAAACTAGCCTTGTTTAATTTAGCAAAAAGACGAAGGCTCAATCCATGCAATACGCAGATGATAGAGCACCTAGCACTGAACGGTTTGATCAAGGTCGCACGCGGCCAACCGGAGATCATTAATCATAGCATTGCGCATTTCATACTGAATGCGGAAACTACCGACACCTTGAACAGCATGGTACGCCGCAATCAGGAAGGCATTTGGAAGAGTTATCGGCTACCGCTTGGCTTTCTGGTTGTGTTAATCATTGGCGGCATCGCTATCACCTCGGGCGAATCGCTGTATATTATCGCCGCCTCGGTGGCTGGAGTACTGACTACCATTGCAGGTGTTGCAAACAGCGCCCATCTGTTGCGCGGTCAGATCAAAGAGTAGTTAATGCGCAGCATATCTAACGAGGCTTCATTGGCCTCGTTAGATATGCTGATATCGGCATCGTTGCGGCTCGCGTCGTTAAAATAAATTCAGGCTTACTCTTGCTCTAGCAGCCAGCCGACAACTTCAGTTTGCAGGCTCTGATACTCCGGGTCCGCAGCCGGAGCACGCTGCCATGCGGGATGCTGGCGCAGCACTTTAATCACCTTCGACCAACGCTTTGGCAGGGTATATTGCTTGTCGCTGGACACCTGTAGTTTATTCTGTGCCGCGTGTCCACGCTGCGTTAGGGTATGCAGTAATTCGCGCTGCCGCAGGAACAGCAGGCTTAGCGTATTGTCGTCCACACACAGCCACTTGTTGCCCCGAAAAGCGGCCCGCAGCTCTTGCCCGTAGCGCCGCGCCGTGGCCCAGCCTGCCCCCAGCGCCGCGCCTAACACGGCACCCGTACCCATACTCAAACCACCGACCATCAAGTCAATTCCTGCGCCGGCAGCTGCGCCTTTAAGCGCGTTGGCACCAGCGCTGAGGCCAAACTCCTTCAATGCGCCGGGTGAGAAGATATCCAGCTCCCAGACGCCGTCTTGCACTGCTACCTGTTGCAGGTCGATATCCAATTGCGTGAACGCGAATATTTTCAGCAAATCTTTTACGGTTTGCTTCTCAGCCTTGCGCACGAACGCGTACATGGCGTCGACTTTTGCACTGGAGACAGAACCATCGTCTGCCACTTCCTGCCGGTAGCAGGCTACTTCGGTGATTAACTGAAAAACACGCTGAGCACCGGCCTGGTTGAGCTTAAGCCAGACTTCCTGGCGCGAGTCGATAAGGGCCTGCAACGCATCGTACTGCGGCTCCAGCAGGCTTTGCAGCTTTTGGTATAGCCGTTTCTCCGCTTCAAATTCATACGCTACGGTGTCGAATTCCAGCGCAGCGTGCAAATTAAACTGCGACATTTGCTCGCGCCAGCGCTTTAGCGCCTCCTCCTGCCCAGCAATAAAATTGAACACGGGAACAATGGGTTTACCCGCTTTGCTTAAAATCTCGACTTCGTCGCGGTACTTGCCCAACAGCGGTTCGCGCACATCGATGATGTACAGCAACACGTCGCAGTTAAGCGACTGGCGCAGTACTTTAATCTCCTGGTCGAAGTCAGGAAATTTCTCTGCCTGCGCAATAAACTCACGCAACAGCGCGCTCGGCGATTCGGCTTGCTGTGTTTTTTCCAGCTCCTCTAGCGCTTGCAGCAACGCGCTGGAGTCTTCAAAACCGGGCGTATCAAATAGGGTGAGCGCCTCATCCTCACCGGCAAAAATTGCGGTCTTTTCTACGTAGCGCGTGGTGCCTGCCGCGTCTTCTATTTTGCCGAAACGCTCATCGCGCAGCAGGGTGCGAATGAGTGAGGTTTTGCCGGTATTGGTATGCCCTACTACGGCCACTTTAACCGGCGCATACTTACTTACGCTGCTTTTTTTTGTGTAGCTGACGTTAGCCATTGGGCTACTCCGCTCGCATGCTGACGACGTGATCGGCTGGCACACCGCAGGCTTCAGCCAAGCGGTACCATGCCCCCAGCCGGGTATTGGCAACCTCGCCGTGGTCTTGCTGCTGCATAAGCACCAACCAGGGTTTTGTACCGGTAGCAAACAGGCTGGCTATGGTGCGCTGCACGCCGCGATCGGGTGCGCGAGCAGCCGTTACGGCGACAGCAATTACGTCACCGCTGTCGCTCTCAAGGCGCTGCAGAATGCTCGCTAACGACTGCCTGTCACTCACCTGACCAACATTTTTATCGCTATTTACGGCCGCCGGTGGCCAGGCAATATCCGTGCCCAGCTCAACTGCCACCCATCGCGCCTCAGCCGGCACGTTATGCGTTGTAGAGTCGATTACCATGGCGCTGGCTGCTGCAGGCGGGTGCGCATCGGCATCGACAATTTCAGCGTGACCGGCTAGCGGCAGTAGCTGTTGACGCAAACTAATGTAATAAGGCAAGTAGTAGTCAAGCGTGAAGCCGCGTCGCGCTGCCGTGCGCATCAGCATGGCCCAGCAGCAAAGCAAAAATCGTGGCAGAATGCCGAACACCAACAGCGCGCCCAATAACAATTGCGCCCAACTGTTGCGATGCGCGGCCGTCAAAGCCTGTTCAGCGCCTATGCGCGTCTGCTGCACCTGCTCCGCCGTCGGCGTGGTTAAACCTAACAGCTGGAGTGGCTTGCCTAGCAGTTCCGTCAGGCTGACAAACGCACTGTCAGACAACAGGGTGGTACCCCAGACGAAATCATATTGGCGCGCCATTAACACCAGCAATAAAACGCTCAACCCGGCGAGCAAATACACCAACCACAGTTGATGCGTTATTGTACTGAACTGCCATTTACCCACGCGGCCGCCAAAATGACAGGCCAGCCACGCGCGGTCAGCCTGGGTGCTCGTTGCAGTTTTCTCTTTTATTTGAGTCGGCAGCCAGCTTGTGATTTTGGCTAATACACCTTCTATCAGGCCATCGAAATTGAGGCTGATGCCGACCAGCCACAGCAGCATGGAGAGTAGGTTAAAGCCAAGCAATACCAGCAATAGCCAGTAAATATTAATGGTCTGGCCGCCGGTAACGGCCAAATTGGTCGCCAGCGCCCCTAATACTGCCGCTACAAGCAAGCCAACGCCCTTAGCGATGCGCGACAGCTTTGCGGCCCGGCGCAGCGCCGGCATAAGTTCATTGCGGTCGGCCAGGTGCTGCGCTCGGTGCCAAAGGCGCGCGGTAAAATCACTGCGCTCAGCGATTTCTTGCGCGTGATTATCAGCATCATCGGCAAGCGTCTCCTCCGTCTCTATATAACGAAGTTGCTCGATAAGCACGCGCTTGTCGAAATCAGAAATAGTCACAGAATAGTTTTAAAGCTGCCGCAAAAGTGTTGGCGTATTTTATAGGGCATTCGCCGACATTCAACTAAAATCTCTGTGACGTAACACCCGCTTCCGCTTAGACTAAGCGTTAGATTGTAGATAGTTCCTTGGTAGCCAGAATAGACTGCAGGGGCAATCAGTCGCTGACATTATGCTAAACCACGCAACGCGCGCATGGTCCCGCCTAATCAACACTATCTACAACCGGATTCCAGGCGATATTCTCGTATACAATGGGGCATATAGATTTTGGCAAACATATAAATAGCAATAGTCACGCTCGCTGAGGCTAATCCAGAAGCCATTCCATGCTGCATGAACCGGCCGACACTATCCGCAAGCCGCCGCTCTTCGTGGCCGTGCTGCCAATGATTATGCTGGTGGCGATGCTGTCATTCAATGTGTTGGTTTATCGCGACAATGCCTTGAGCGGCTCTAATCAAATGATACTGCTGATTGCCGCCGCCATCACGGTCGGCCTTGCAATCTGCTACGGTCATCGCTGGGGAAAGCTGCTTGAGGCCATGGTGAATGGCTTGCGCATCGCTACGCCCGCCATCTTGATCTTGTTGATGGTGGGCGCATTGGCGGGCACGTGGTTGATCGGCGGCATTGTGCCGACGATTATTTACTACGGCATCAAAATCATTAACCCAACCGTGTTTTTGCCGGTGGCGTGTATTACCAGCGCGCTGGTCGCCCTTGCCACCGGTAGCTCGTGGAGTACATCGGCAACCGTGGGCATTGCGCTCATTGCCATTGGCAGAGCACTTGGGCTGGACCCGGCCATTGTCGCCGGCGCGATACTCTCTGGCGCCTATTTTGGCGACAAGATGTCGCCACTCTCTGATACTACCAATCTCGCGGCGGCAGTCGGTGGCACCGACCTGTTTACCCACATCCGCTATATGTCGCTCACCACCACGCCCTCTTTTCTGATTACCCTCGCCCTGTTCGTTTTTCTCAGCTTTGGTCACGGCGCGGAAAGCATGGCGGCTGAAAAAGAGATTGTGCTCGCCGCTTTAAAACAGCGCTTCAATATTAACCCTTTGCTAATGATTGTACCGGTCGCCGTGGTGCTGCTGATCATAAAGCAAGTGCCAGCCCTGCCGGCGATTGTCGCCGGCGTCGTAATGGGCGCGATAGCGGCGCTGGTAGCGCAACACGACATTGTGCTGTTAGTGGGTAACGCTTACGGGGCCACAAGCTACCCTGTTTACGTTGGTCTTATGCAAGCGCTGGTTGGTGATATCGCCATACCCGCCGGCAACCCCATGCTCAATGAACTGCTTACCGCTGGTGGCATGGCCGGCATGCTTAACACGATTTGGCTGATCATCTCCGCCATGCTGTTTGGCGGCGCGATGGAGGGCAGCGGCTTCCTGAGGCAAATCACGGCGGCTATTATTCAACGCGTTCACTCCGCCGGCGCGCTTATTTCCGCAACGGCCGGCACCTGCATTGTTACCAATGCCACCGCCTCCGACCAGTACCTGTCGATTGTGGTGGCCGGTAAAATGTTCTCCGAGGCTTACAAAGAACGTGGCCTCGCTAACCAAAACCTCAGCCGCACGCTGGAGGATTCCGGCACCGTGACATCGGTGTTGATCCCCTGGAATACCTGTGGCGCTTATCATGCCAGTGTTCTTGGCGTTGCCACCCTGAGCTATGCACCGTTTGCGTTTTTCTGTTTGATCAGCCCGCTGATGACAATTTTGTATGCCTCGCTTAATTTTAAAATTGCGCGACTGGAGAATAACGTGAATGAGAGCGAGGTTGCTGCGGCTGATTGACGCACGGTTTTGAATGACTGATTTATCCTGGCTCTCCCTCCTCCCGCCGCTATTAGCGATTTCGCTCACGCTCATCACACGTCACGTTTACCTGTCACTGTTCGGCGGCCTGTGGGTCGGTTACAGCATTCTTGGCGGCTGGAATCCGTTAAGCGGCGTGGCGGCCAGCATCGATGGCGTGATCGCGGTGCTGGCAAACCCCGGCGATGCCAAGGTAGTGGTGTTCACCTTAGTCATCGGCGCGCTGATCGCGACGCTGGAGCGCAGCGGCGGTGTGCAGGGTTTTATCAATGCCGTGGAGCAGAAGGGCTGGATCACCAGGGCAAAACAGTCGCAGTGGCTGGCGTGGATGATAGGCATTGTGATTTTTATCGAGTCTAATATTACCGTACTGGTGGCAGGTTCGATTGCACGGCCGCTGTTTGATCGCTACAAAATATCGAGAGAAAAACTCGCCTACATTATCGATTCGACTTCCGCGCCCGTGTGTATTTTGATTCCACTCAACGCCTGGGGGGCTTTTAATCTTGGTCTGCTCAATGAAATTGAGGGCATTAAACCGCTACAAACCTTTGTTGGGTCGTTACCTTACAATCTATACGCGTTCTCCGCTGTAATTTTAGCCGCTATAGTAATTTCCAGGGACTGGAATATCGGTCCTATGCGCGCGGCGGAAACGCGAGCACGCCAGGGTTTGGTATTGTCACCGGGCGCTACGCCTTTACTTGACGTGCGCAACTCCTTTGCCGATCCGGCAGTGGATGATAAGACTCGCTCTCCGCGTGCGCGTAATATGTTGCTACCAATTGCGGCGATGCTATTGATGATGCCGCTAGGTTTATATATCACCGGCCATGGCAACCTTGCTCAGGGTTCCGGCTCGACCAGCATATTGTGGGCGGTATTGTTCGCCGTTGCGCTGGCCTGGTTGCTGCTGCTAAGCCAAAAGTTGATGAGCGTCGACACGCTAACCCAAACGTTTCTCAAGGGTGCAGGCAATTTGATACCGCTGGCGCTGATTCTTATGCTGGCGCTGGCGCTGGGCGATTTAACAGAAAAACTGGGTACGGCCAACTATGTTGCGACGTTAGTCGGCGAAGAGATGCCGGCTGCCGTATTGTTGCCACTGGTTTTTATGCTTGCCGGCGGTACGGCATTTTCCATCGGCTCCAGTTGGGGCACTTTCGGCATTTTGATTCCCATCGCCGTGCCGTTGGCAATTACGCTGGGGTTACCGCCGCAGCCGTTTCTGGCGGCGGTGTTATCCGGCGGAATTTTTGGCGATCATGCTTCGCCAATTAGTGATACCACGATTGTTGCTTCTATGGCGGCGGCTACCGATCATGTTGATCATGTGCGCACGCAGTTGCCGTATGCGTTGCTTGCGGGAGGCGTTTCCGTGGTTGGGTTTGGGGTTATCGGGTTGTTTTTGTAGGTAGGCGTAAGGTGCGTGCGGCGCACCTTACGTGGTAGTGCAATGGTATTTATTTACAGCGCAAGCGATGCGCGCGGCGCACCCTACTTGCTGAAGACTTCGGCCAGCACGGGTAACACTTCCGGCTGGTGCACGGCGAGAATCATAGTTTTTACGTAATCCGCGTCGCGGGCGGCGCGCCACTTATCAGCCTGCTTTTGAATTTGATCGCGGTTACCCACCAGAGATACTTCGTCGATAAGTTCGTCCGGTACTGCCGCAGCCGCCGCTACCTTGTCGCCGGCGAGGTACAAATCCTGAATTTTTACCGCTGCCTCTTCGTAACCGAGTTTTTTGGCGAAGTCGTTGTAGAAATTCTTGTTGCGTGCGCCCATTCCACCGACATAGAGCGCTAACCCGTGGCGTGCCATCTCGCGGCAGGCATTGATGTCGTCGCCCATGCACACGTTCACAAACGGCGCGATGTCGAAGTCTTTAAAGCTCTTATCGGTACTGGCTTTGGCAAAACCCTTAGCTACATCGTTAGTAACGATGTCGAGCTTATCCGGGCTGGCAAAAGCCAGTATTGCGCCATCGGCCAGCTCGCCACTGAGGCGAAAACCTGCCGGTGTGAATGACGCAGTATAAATCGGAATACTGGTGTCGGCAGACAGTATTGACTTAAGCGGCTTGCCTAAACCCAGAGCGCCCTCGCCCTTGAAAGGTAACTGATAAAGTTCACCATCAAAAGCCGCCGGTTCTTCGCGCGCCATGATTTGGCGAATGATTTGAATATACTCGCGCTGGCGCGTCATCGGTTTGGCGTACGGCATGCCGTGCCAGCCTTCTACAACCTGCGGCCCGGAAGCGCCCAGCCCTAAAATAAAACGCCCGCCGGAAAGCTGTGCCAGCGACATAGCGGTCATCGCGGTATTAGCGGGCGTGCGTGCGGGTATCTGCATAATGGCGGTGCCGACGCGGATTTTTTTGGTTTGCGCCAGTATCCACGCCGCTACGCTCACTGCGTCTGAGCCATACGCCTCGGCTATCCACGCGGAGTCGAAGCCTGTTTCTTCCGCCTGCTTGACCAGCGCCATTGGCAGCTCGAGTTTTTTTCCGGAATAGCCTAATAACAAGCCTAATTTCATGCTGCGCATCCTGTAGCCAAATTTCAAATTCAAACCGCATTATACTGTCATTGCTCGCGACGACAACTCACTAGATAGCATCTATTCCCTGAACAATCACCCAATGGTTTAAATTCCACCGGCAACGAAGTATCATCACCACGCGTTAATGGCAGCTCAATGAAATCACTTATGACAAACCAACCCCATACGATTAATACGCAAGAACTCGCAGGCTATCTTGCAACTCGGATCCCCGGTTTTAAAGGTCCGCTGACCGCAACAAAATTTGCCGGCGGGCAATCCAATCCCACATTTCATCTTAAGGCTAAAAGCGGCGATTACGTATTACGCCGCAAGCCAGCAGGAGAGTTGCTGAAATCAGCCCACGCGGTTGATCGTGAATTTCGCGTTATCAGCGCACTGGCAGATTCTGACGTACCGGTAGCCAAGGCGTATACGCTGTGTGAAGACGAGTCGGTGATCGGCAGTATGTTTTACGTAATGGAATACATTGATGGTCGCGTATTCTGGAACCCACAGATTCCTGAAGTCGATAATGCCGAACGCGGTGCCATTTACGATGAAATGAACCGCGTGCTGGCGGCGCTGCACGGAGTCGATGTCGCCGCTGCAGGCCTGAGCGACTTCGGCAAACCAGGCAATTACTACGAGCGGCAAATCGGCCGCTGGAGTAAACAATATCGCGCCGCAGAGACCGAAACGATCACGGCGATGGACTATTTGATCGACTGGCTGCCTGCCAACGTGCCCGCCGATGATGGCCTGGTCAGCCTGGTTCATGGTGACTACAGGCTGGATAATATGCTTTTTCAGCACAGCGAGCCGCAGGTTTTGGCGCTGGTTGACTGGGAGCTGTCCACATTGGGTCACCCCTACGCCGACCTCGCCTACCAATGCGCGCAATGGCGGCTACCCGCTGCGTCGGCGTTAAAAGGCTTACTCGGTGTTGATCGCAGCAGTATAGGCATTCCCGAGGAAGAGGATTACGTGGCGCGCTACTGCGAGCGGCGTAACATCAGTGCTATTCCCGACTGGAATTTCTATCTGATATTTAGCTGCTTTCGCTTCGCCTCTATTCTGCAAGGAGTAAAAAAGCGTGCGCTGGACGGCAATGCATCCAGTGAGGATGCCATCAATATGGGTGCCGTTGTGCCGCAGGTGGCGCAAATTGCCGTTGACATTGTATGAGGCGTAAGGCGTGAGGATGACTAGAAGCTGGCAGAGTTATTTGTTCAACGCGCTGCTGCATCTGCGCCGCCGCGCGCTGGTGCGCCTGGAGCAGGTTGAAAAAATAAAACGCCAGCTTGCCCGCATCGATGCGCGTTACGCAGACTCACTGCCGCCGGAGTTTATGCTAAAAACAGTGGCCACCGGCAAACAACGCGCTAGCATTCATGTTGACTGGTTGACGACCACAGCCACCGAAAAAAACCAGCGTGTCATTCTCTACCTTCACGGCGGCGCGTTTTGTTTGCGTGCACCGAATCTCTATCGTAATTTTTTAGCGCAGCTGTGTGCGGCCACCCACGCCGTCGGCGTGCTGCCAGACTACCGGCTTGCGCCGCACCACCCCTATCCGGCTGCTGCGCTCGATTGCTTCGGCGTTTACCAGCAGCTGCTTGAACAAGGACATGACCCGAAGAAAATTGCCATAGTGGGCGATTCGGCCGGCGGCAGCCTGGCCCTGACAACCTTGTTACAAATAAGGCAAAATAATTTGTCCATGCCGGCGTGCGCGGCCATGTTATCACCAGCCGCCGACGCTACCTTCAGCGGCAGATCATATTTCGAAAACTCAGGCAAAGACCCCATGTTTCACCTGGCAAGCCTGCTGTTTTTTCGCGACTACTATTTGCAGGGCGCTCTGCCCACTGACGCGCTGGCATCGCCGCTGACACAGCCGTTCAATGGCTATCCGCCGCTGTACGTCAGCGTCGGCAGTACCGAGCTGCTGCGCGACACAGCGGTTTCAATAGCGGAAAAAGCTAATTATGAAGATATTGAGACGGAGCTGGATGTATGGCCAGGCCTTTGCCACGCACATCAGCTAATGAGTTTTCTACCCGAAAGCAAACCCGCCGTTGACAATATCGTGGCATTTATTAGCCGCCATTGGCCGACACCAAGCCCTGCCTCAGAAATCGTCACGCCGAACGCGCAGAAAGCTGGGGAAGCGCGGCAACCCGTTGTCTGTTAGACCCCAGTATTTGTAGGTGATAGTGGCACCCAGCGGCGGTGGCTTACGGCGATGCGCAACGCTAAAACCACTGCCAACGCGGAACCGTTTGCCGGCGCGCTCTACCACTAGCGATCCCATCAGGCCAGCAAACTTGCCTTTGCCTGGCGTGTGCGCAATCACAATCGCTTCCGCATCTTGCCATGTTTTCAGCTTCAGCACGGCGTCGCCGCGCCCCGCTTGATAAAGCGCAGCACCGCGATGCAGCATCAACCCCTCCGCGCCCGCTTTGGTGACGACCTCCAGCTCGCGCATCAGGCTTGTATGATCAGGCAGCTGGTATTGCCTAACGATTTCGATATAGGGCGACGCATGGTGTTGTAACATCCGGCGCATTTGCATCACACGTTCGTCAAAAGTCGCACCTTTATTATGCAGATCAAACACCATAAAGCGAATCTGCCGCCATTGCTCCGCGTCAGGATTGCTGTCCAAAACGGTTCTTGTCACAAACTGAAAACGTCCACGTCCGGCCCATAGTTCGCCGTCTAGTGCCTGTGGAGGAAAGCCTGCGACAAACCATGGCGGCGCCTCTATTGCATTGCCATTGCGCGTGACCAGTCGCGTGCCGTTCCAATAAGCCCTGACGCCGTCGAGTTTCTCGCTAACCCAATAGTCGGCAACAGCAATGTTGTGCCGGTAAGTGTTGGCAAGCGTAAGTTGGGGAATAGCGGTTGTTTGTGCTTGTGTAGTGGCAGTGAGTAGCTGTAAGAGGCAGCCTGCGCACAGTAATAACGAGCAGATGGAGCCATGGTTTTTGAGCGGTGTGATCATCCTTGATCCCTTTTTGGCTGACTATTATTTCACCAGCCAAGGTAACCTTAATGTCGAAAGAGTGCAATCATCAATTGGCAAACAGCTTTTCAAACAATGTTTTAGTCAAATGACATGATGGTCTTCACGCGATATCCAGCACTACCTTACCGCGTGCACGCCGCTCAGACAAACAGTTGAACGCATCGACATATTGGTCCAGCGGATAAGTATCAGTAATGATTGGCTTCAGCTCGCCGCGCTCGAACAGCGCTATTATTTCAGCAAAGTTCTGTACGCTGCGCTCAGGTTTGTGTTGGGTAAAAGCACCCCAGAACACGCCGACGATAGCGCAACCCTTTAGCAACGTGAGGTTGAGAGGGATTTCGGGGATGTCTCCGGTGGCGAAACCAATCACCAGAAAGCGTCCGTTCCAGGCAATGACGCGTAAGGCTTGTTCGCTGTAATCACCGCCGACGGGATCATACACCACGTCTACCCCTTTACCGCCGGTAAGCTCTTTGACCGTATCCTTAAGATCCTGGTCGCTGTAGTTGATCAGGTGATCGGCACCCAGTTGCTTGGCCAACGCCAGTTTCTCAGCGCTGCTGGCGGCGGCAATAACAGTAGCGCCCATCGCTTCGCCCAGCTCAACCGCCGCCGTGCCCACACCCCCGCCGGCACCCAGCACCTAATACTTGTTAAGGGAAAATTGCCGTAGGGAGATTACGCCGCTGCCCGGCTAGTCCATCCTACGCGGCATGCTTAAGGTTGTACCCAGGAGCCCAACGTTGCGGTGATACCACCATCGACGGGAATGGTCACACCGTTGACGTATTCGCCAGCTTTTGATGCAAGAAAGATCGCCACACCGGCCATGTCTTCGGCCTTACCAACGCGACCACATGGGTTTGCAGCCGCTATTTCTGCCTCGAACTCATTCAGCGTGGCAGCCATCATCTTACTCGGGAAGGGTCCCGGTGCGATAGCGGTCACATTGATGCCATCCTTCGCCAAAAATTTCGCAAGATGGCGGGTCAAATGTATGATGCCCGCCTTGCTGGCAGCATAGGAATACGTTTCAAATGCAGGGGTGCTAAGGCCATCGATAGAACCGATATTGATCACTCGCGCGCGCTGTTCACTCAACGCGGCGGCGCGTAGCAGCGGCAATAAGCGCTGCGTCAGGAAGAAAGGCGATTTCAGGTTTAAATCCATGACTTTATCCCAGCCTGCTTCTGGAAATTCGTCTATGTTCGCACCCCAGTTGGCACCGGCGTTGTTGACCAGTATATCCAGCTTGCTCTCACGCTCGTTCAGTTGCTGGGCCAAGTGGTCAACACCTTGCATGTTGCCAAGATCAGCGGGAATGGCAATGCACTCGCCCTCGCGTGAAAGTTCGGTGGCAAGCTGCTCGCATACCTCAGCATTGCGCGAGGAGATATAGGTTTTGACGCCATTGGCCACGTAGCCGCGGGCAATCATCTCGCCGATACCGCGTGAACCGCCAGTGACCAAAGCTACTTTACCGGCAATAGAAAATAAGTCTTGCATATGTTTTACCTTTAGGACGTCTCTGTTAATTGTTTGCGGATCAGAAACCGCCGCCTGTTCGAAACCCGCCGCCACCACCGCCTCTACCACGCGAAGAAAACCCGCCACTACGCGGCAGGCGAAAACCACCGCTACCACCGATGCTAATCTTGCCAGGCCTATGCCACGGGCTGCGACCCGGCGGCATGCGACCACCGAGACCGCCGCTGCCGAAATCAGGCCAGGCACCAACGTCGATATGTCGCTGATGACGTTCCAGCGTGCGCCACAATTCTGCGCTGCCGATCAGGCCCCCGAGAAACTGTCCTAGCACCGAGGCGATCATGTCGCCATTACTAAACCCTGAGCGTACGTCATCATAGCGTCGCTGCTTGAACTGCCGGCGCACCTGCTCCAACTCTTTGAGCCGATCAATTTTTGCGTCGCGCACCGATCGCTGCTCGGCAATATCTTCCTGCAGATCTTCAGCCTGCTCGCGTAAATCACCAAATTCGCGCACCAGGGCGTCGTCTTCGCGTGATTGAGTGGCTTGCACCGCAATACCAAGATCATAGCTATCGCGCCGCTGCATAGCGTCGTTTAGCAACGCCAGGCTTTGTTCAATATAGCGATCTTTACCGCTGGCGTAGCGGCCTCGTTGCTCAAGCTGCGCATCAAGCTGATCTTCGGCTTTTTCGATGTTGGCATCGACTAGCGCCAGATCTTCCTGCGCCTGCGCCAGCGCTGCTTGCAACGCCGGGATGCCGAGCGTTTGTGCGGCAGCAAGCTCCAATTCTTCAAGCGCCTTTAGCTGCAGCGCAGCTTGTTCGCGGGCGCGTTTGGCGTGACTTTCCAGCCGTTTAGGAATTTCCAGCAGGGTCCAGTAATTGACGCGCGCCTTGACGAAATCGGTATGCCGGGCAACCCAGCCGTCTAACACGCGGGTCAGCGGGTTGGCACTGTATTCGCTGGTGCCGTAGTGACGCTGCCAGAGATACATAAACAGCTTGTCTGCCTCAAAAGGTTTACCTTTTTCTGTTCGGTCCTGCTGCGCTTGTGCGGTTTTATCCTCGGCCTCATCGGCAACTGAATCAGCCTCGCGTACAGCGGCTAATTGCGCCTGATATTCGGCGTTAGACTCCAGCCCAGCCTGCGCTTCGCGTTCGGCGTCGATCAATTCCTGGGCATGGTAGTTTACTTCCTTGAGCTGTGCAGCTCGTGAACTCTCAAGGTTACGTAGACTCTCTTTGGCATCCAGCAGCGTCTGCTCCAGCGTGTTTAAAGCATTTTCGCGCAGGGCAAACAATTCCTGCGCATGCTGGTCAGCAGTATCCAGCGACTGCGACAACGTGCCAGAATTAATTTCATCCAGCCGAATGCGTGCCAGACGATTAGCCGTTCGATTTTGATTGTGCTTATTCGTCGTCAGCGCCGTACTAATCCGACTGAGTTCGGAGTCAATGCGGTCAATATCCTTGCGCACCCCCTGCAAGCCTCGATCCAACGATCCAAGAGTTTGTGCCCCGCTTAACATATCACCACGCTGTTATTGCTGCGCCGGTTGTAGCGATAGAGTATTGCGGGTCTAACTGACCGCGCTGCTTTTCACCTACCGTGCGCTTTTGAATAATGCCATCGTCTTGTTTGTCGGCCTTAACGGCTTCGAATACCGCTTCGTCAACCCGCAAACCCCAACGGTCAACCGTTTTTATGCTGCCGTCTTCTTCGCTGGTAATGGGCAGTTTTAAAGTCGCGCCCGCATCGGTGACCGCCTCGACGATAACGTAGAAATTGCGTGCCTGACTGTTAATGTCAGGCACGCGCCACACGCCAGAGCGTTCGCCCGGGCGCGACACAATGCGTAGTTGATAGGCTTGTTTTAGCGTGCTTAACAACGCTTCCATATCGGTGCCGATATCCACCGCTTCATCGGTTTTGTCGTTGTTGATAGCCGCTTTACCAGAGGCAAGCAAGGTTTGCGCCAGACCGCTGGCTTCTTCATCCTCGCTGACGGCGACGATTTCCGCATAAGTATTATCAAGCTGTTGCGGTAACTCAGCACGTTGTAACGCGGCCGGCCGCACGGCGGCGAAATAGTAGAATACCGCCAGCATTGCGGCAACAGCAAGCAGTAATATCAGGGGTTTTATCCACACCCCGCGATTGACGTATAGCCGGGCCAGACTGGTGCCGAATGAATCAGGCGGTGGCGAATATTTGAAGCGGTCTTCTTCCAGCGCCTGCACGCCTTCAGTCAGCATGGCATCGGTCACGTCTATACCTTGCGCCGTATAAATCTCGCGCAGCCGCGCTACCATGCGCTCACGCCGGGCGTCGGCGTCCAACTCGCGGTCAACCAGATTTTGATGATGGCGCAGCGTGTCGACCACGTCCATCGCCAGCATCATTTCTTCCAGCGGCGTGCGATTTAGTGTGCTATCGGCCACGGTAGTCGTTCCTGATAAAGCAAACCATCCTTAATTTTGGTTCGCCAGCGGCAGCGAACCGCCGCGCTGTACGATGCGCGCCATGCGCTGCTTGCCGTCTTCGACCGCCGTGCGTATCTCTTCGGCGTTTTGGGTAGACAGCACGCGCATTTCATTGATGATTTCGCGCGAGCGATCCTGAAAATTCACTACTGAATCGACCAGCTTCTGTACCGACTCGGCGCGTATGGTCGGGCCGTAGCCGGCTTTAATAGCAGCTTCCTGCACCTTGCCGCCGATGTCGGCCAGGTCTTCCAAACTCTTCGATACGCCGTCTTTCATCGCGTCCAGTGTTTTGGTGCTCTCATGCAGCCCGAACAAGCCGGTGAACGATGCGGTGAGTGCGGTCAAGACAGTCTCGTTGGTGCCGAAAAATGTAATCGCCTGTTTGTATACCCGCTCCTTGGCACTCGTGGTTTGCACTAAGCGCGCCATCACCACCTCGGAAGTGTTGTAGCTGACGGTAAGGTTATCGGACAGGTCTTTGGCGATCTGGTAGCGGTCTTCGGCAGTTTGCAGTTCACGCATACGCTCATCCCGCGCTAGCTCCAACTTAGCGCGCTCGGCAAGATCATCGCCCTGAAATTCAGCCACCGTTGCTGCGGCTTTTTCGAGCGTTGCCTGCGCGGATCTCCACTGCGCTTCGCCTTGTTTAAGAATATCCAGCGCGTAAATTTCCGACTCTTTCATCGCACCACGGAAATCCTGGTAGGCATTGAGAATGATATGTTCGCGCTCTACCTGGTCTTTCGAGTCAGATGCCACTTGCAGATAGGTTTTTTTGATGTCGTCGAAGCGGCTGGCAATATCGCCACGGGTGGCTTTCATCCATACGTTGCCGATGCGTTCAAAGGTGTCGATTTTGCCGTCTTCAACCTGCTCGACCATGCGCTTGGCATCATCACGAATGCTGTTAAATGCTTCGGTAATTTCTTCATAGCGCTCGCCCACCTTCATCATCGACACCTGCTCACGCACCACCTCGTTGAACACCGATGCCTGTGACAACGTGCGCGCAATCGCCAGCGCCTTGTCTTCGTCGAGGTCAGCGATGCGCTCTATCAATGCTACCACCGGCGCTTCTTCGGTAGTCTCGGGCATCAACCCCAGATCGCGCAGCTGACCCATGGCCTTGTCGAGATATTGGAACGTGGGAGTGCTCATCGTGTCGGTCCTTATCGGCTGCTGTTGGTTCGCATATATGGAGCCAGAATTTTCTGGGCAACAGGATAACATCAAAATTGGGGTAAAACTGTTGTGGAGCAAAGGTGGAAAAATGCGAAATATTACCAATTATTTGACGCTGGAAACAACGCGAGATCGAATTCGAGTGTGTACAAAGTGAACATAGACAATAGTCCCATTGTTACTTCCTCTACAATCGTGCAATCTAGTCTGCCACTCGCAAAAGGGTAACGCTGGACGACTGTTCCCTGCAGTGCCGCGGGTGCTTACTTCACTTCAGACAGAGGATAAGAGATGCTATATATAAATAAATTGCGCGCACTATTGACGCTGTTGTTAGTCGTTGCACTGCCCCCAGCTTTTGCGGCGGACATGGCCACGCCGGACGAGGCAAAAGCCATGACCGAGAAAGCTGTGCAAGCCGTGGATAGCATGGGCAAGGAAAAAGCGTTCGCAGCGTTTGCCGACGCTAAAGGTGGTTATCAGGAAAAAGACCTTTACGTGTTCTGCATGGACCTTAACGGCGTCATGTTGTCACATGCCGTCAAGCCGGAACTCGTTGGTCAAAACTTGAAAGACTTTAATAAATACGGTGACTTGCTATTTCAAGACATGATCAAAGTCGCCAGCACCGAAAAATCAGGCTGGGTCGACTACAAATGGCCGTATCCTGGCACCGATGAAATCAAGGAAAAGACCAGTTACGTCATGACCGACGCGAAGGGAGAATTCTTCTGCGGCGTAGGGGCGTACAAAACCTAAGCCACGATGATTTGGGGTCGTAGTGCTTACTTTCTAAGCGCTACGATCCATTTCAAAAGTCCCGCCGTTACCTGCCTCTCCAGCAAACAGGTTAATAAATAACCAGTCCGTAAGTTTCTGTTCGAATGCCCCGCTGGTCCTAGCGTAGTGTATTATCACGACACCTCAACTTCATTAACCTATACACTAATATCCCTGCAACAACGCATAACGATCTAAATGGTAGTTATAGTCGCCGAAGGTCTGCTGCGCGACGCGGGCGCGCTTGATATAGAAGCCGATATCATAGTCGTCGGTCATACCAACGCCGCCGTGCAGTTGTATGGCTTCGTTTGTGGCAAGCGTTGCCACTTCGCACAGTTTAGCTTTGGTCGCGCTTGCCAACACGGACAGGCCATCACGTTTTTCATCAATAGCCTGCAACGCATTCAACACCATTGACCTACACAATTCCAGCTCGGCAAAAAGCTGCGCCGCCCGATGTTGCAGGCCCTGAAAGGTGCCGATCAACGTGCCAAACTGTTCGCGTTGTTTGAGATATTGCACAGTTAGATCAAAGGCCTGCAACGAAAGACCCAGCAGCTCGGCACTTAGGCCTATATTGGCAATGTCCAACGCCTGTTGCAGGTTTGCGTAGCCCCGGTCTTTTTCACCTAAAAGTTGTTCGCCGCTTACCACAACCTTGTCGAAAGACACCGCGCCGGCATTACGACTGTCGACCATGCTGGTGCGCTCGACCTTGATGCCAGCCGCGTCACTATCGACCATAAAAAGGCTGATACCGTTGCTGTCTCCCGCTACGCCGCCGCTGCGAGCAGCGACGATAAACTTGTCGGCAACGTGCGCGTCGAGCACAAATAGTTTTTCGCCATTGAGCACAAAATCCTCATCTCGTTGTACGGCGCTTAATGACGTTTGCTCTGGCGCATGGTGCGCGCGCTCTTCCAGCGCGAGGCTAAGCAACAGTTCACCGTTGGCAACAGCGGGCAGCCACGCATTTTTTTGCGTTTCATTGCCCGCTAACTGAATGAGTGTGGCACTAACCAGCACGCTGGCATTGATAGGCGACACGGACAAATGCTTGCCCATCTCCTGCAACACAATGCCCAGCCCAACATAGCCATAATCCGAACCGCCGTAGCTTTCCGGTATGGCGATGCCGGCCCAGCACATGGCCGCCATCTGCTGCCAAAGTTGTTGCGAATAGCCGGTTGTATCGCGTTCGTCGCGCAGTTTGCGCAACGCGCTCACCGGCGCATGCTCGGCTAGAAAACCGCTGGCCGCGTCTTGCAACATGTGCTGCTCTTCGTTTAATACCAATGCCATTGTGATTTACTCTCGACCTACAAACTCAATTATTTATCTGGCAATCCCAATACGTGCTTGGCCACAATATTCAACTGTATTTCAGACGTGCCACCCTCGATAGAGTTGCCTTTGCTACGCAGCCACAGTCGAGGAGTTAGACCAGATTGATGCGCTTCGCCCTCCCACACCAGGCTATTACTACCTTGAATATCCAGTTCAAGCTCCATGCGGCGTTTGTTGAGTTCGGTGCCGTAATACTTGTACATCGATGCAACCGCACCCATGCCCTGCCCGGCCTTGGCTTCGTCTTTACCTCTATCACTGGTCAGGAAGAATGCCAATGCGTCAATTTCAAACTGCGCAATATCGCGTCTTAATACCGTATTGCCTAACCGGCCATTTTCAAGCCCTATGGCTCGCTGTGCCGCTTCCCCCAGTGATTTTCTGGCAGCAGTCCCGCCAATGCCGCTGATCATTTCGCGCTCGTGGGTCAGAAGATATTTGGCGATAGTCCAGCCATCGTTTAATTCGCCTACCAGATTATCTTTCGGCACTTTAACGTCCTGGAAATAGGTTTGGCAAAACGGTGAATTGCCGCTGATCAGTCGAATCGGAGCTGTTGAAACTCCGTCGGACGCCATATCGAATAACAAAAAGCTAATCCCTGCGTGTTTCGCTGCCCTGGAGTCGGTGCGCACCAGGCAAAATATCCAGTCGGCTTGGTCCGCATAGGAGGTCCAGATCTTTGAGCCATTTACCAGATAGTGATCGCCTTTGTCTTCGGCTTTGGTTTGCAGGCTGGCTAAATCAGAACCCGAATTTGGCTCGCTGTAACCCTGACACCAGCGAATTTCAGCGCGCGCAATTTTTGGTAGATGTTGCTTTTTTTGCTCGTCCGAACCGAACTTAAATAAGGCCGGGCCGAGCATATCAATGCCAAAACTTTCCAGCGGGCGGCGACACTTCAGGCGCTCCATCTCCTCACGCAGGATTTTATGTTCTGCCTTGCTTAAACCGGCACCGCCGTATTGCTGCGGCCAGGTCGGCACTGTCCAGCGGTGTTCTACATTGCGCTCCAGCCACAGCTTTTGCTCGTCAGACTGAAATTCGGGATTGCGACCACCCCAACACATGTCAGCATCGCTTTTATAGGGAGTGCGCATGGACGGCGGACAGTTCCGCTCCAGCCAGGCGGCGGTTTCGCTCCGAAATTGCTCAAGATTTTCCAACGCTTTGCCTCAAATTGTACTAGCCAGGAAGCTCGTTTAAACGAAGTAATGACAATAGCTGAAGCGAATTTTAGGTACAAGCACTAATTCAACGACGCTATTTTCAGCAGAGTGCGGCATAACAAAGCGATCGCAGCTAGCGTTGCAGGTTCGAACATTGGCGAGGTTTGACCACACTTTGCAAAACTGAACGCCTGATTAGATTGATCAACGCAGCGAATCGGGCGGTAATTTTAATCATGGTGGAGTTGCGTAATTACAGCGGGTAAGATGAAAACTGAAAACCAACACTACCAAGAGGTGACGCCATGATATTCTACGATTGCCAGGTTGCACCCAGCCCCCGACGCGCGCGCATGATCATCGCTGAAAAGGGTCTGGATATAGAAACCGTTCAGATAGACCTGGGAAAGCGCGAACAGCTAAGCGACGACTATAAGAAAATAAACCCTGCTTGCACGGTTCCCGCGCTAAAGCTCGATGACGGCACCATGCTGTGCGAAAACATCGCCATTGCCGATTACCTTGAGTCAATCCATCCGCAGCCGCCAATGATAGGTACAACCGCGCAACAACGCGCCGTGGTACTCGACTGGAATGCGCGCATAGAAATTCAAGGCCTCTCAGCACTGGCCGAAATTTTGCGCAACTCTGCCAAGGGTTTCGCCGACCGCGCCAGCACTGGCCCAATGAATCTGGCGCAAATTCCCGAACTGGCGGAACGTGGTCGCCAGCGCTTTCAGACGTTCTTTCCTATGCTGGATAAGCAACTGCAGGAGAGAGAGTTTATTGCCGGTGACTTTTTTAGCATTGCCGATATAGCGGCTTTCGTAACTGCGGAGTTTGCCGGATGGGTTAAAGAAAGCGTTCCCGAAGATTGCAGCGCCGTGCAGGACTGGTATGCGCGGGTCAAACAGCGGCCTAGTGCGAGTGCGTAAGCGTGCTGGAAGGTGTGGAGCCGCGGGCGCAGCGGAATTGCTACAGTAATGCGTATTTCGCCGCATTTATCGCAGACCGTGATGGAAATATAGAGGTGGTCACTTTTATTGAGGGGTGAGGGGCTTTCTCAAGGTGATAAAAAATACCATCTATTGCGGCGATTATGACGCCAATTATGGGTTATATGACCCCACCAGCGTTCGCGCTGATTGCGCAAGCGCTTCAGGAAATTGCTGATACAATAAATCACGGCCCAACCAGCACTGCAAGCGAACATATAATATGCAATTTTCAGTCAGCGAACTCGAAGCTGCAGCCACACACGTTTATCGCCATATGCGCCCCACGCCAGAGTATGTCTGGCCATTGCTGAACGCAGCCACGAATGCTGAAGTGTGGGTTAAACATGAAAACCACTGCCCTATAGGCGCATTCAAAGTGCGAGGTGGCGTTACGTTTATTGATTGGCTGCAACGAACTCAACCTGAGGCGCACGGCATCTGTACCGCCACTCGCGGTAACCATGGGCAAAGTCAGGCAAGAGCGGCTACCGCTGTTGGACTCACAGCCAAAGTGTATGTTCCGCGCGGCAACTCGACGGAAAAGAACGCCGCTATGCGTGCTTTTGGTGCGGAGGTGCTGGAGTTTGGCAACGACTTCGATGCGGCACGCGAGGAAGCCGTCAGAGTTGCTGGCAAAGAAGGACTGGTTGTTGTGCCCCCTTTTCATCGTGAGCTGGTGCGTGGTGTTGCCACCTATGCATATGAATTATTTAGCGCCGCGCCAGACCTGGATACGGTCTACGTTCCCATCGGCTGTGGCACAGGGATATGCGGCACCATTGCTGCCAGAGATGCGTTGGGACTGAAGACCAAAATCGTTGGCGTTGTATCGGACCAGGCGCAAACAGCAAAACTCTCTGTGGCAGCAGGCAAAGCCATTGCAACAGAAACTGCCAATACCTTTGCAGATGGAATAGCGGTGCGGGCGCCGGTGGCCGATGCGCTGGCGATTTATTCGCAGGGAGCAGAGCGCATTGTGGCGATTAGCGACCATGCCATCGCGGCAGCGATTAGGCTGTACTTCCGCACTACCCATAACCTGGCAGAGGGTGCCGGAGCGGCACCACTGGCAGCTTTGGTCTCGGAACGAAAAAAGATGAGTAGCAAGAAAGTCGGCGTTATTCTCAGCGGTGGAAATATCGATTCAGATAAATTCGCGGCAGTGATGCAGGGCAATACACCATCAGCACGTTGAAAGAAGCCTAAACCGCAGACCGCATCACCTCGCCCATGATATCTGTCTCCGGTGCCAATACCTGCATATACCGATCAAAATACAAAAATTGCTTCAACAGCAGCGTAAACTCTCTCGGAAAGCGAATACCATATTTCCTGGCAACCTCTCCCAGCGCGTTGAGCACGTTGTTAATGTCGGCGGCATTGGCGGCCAACGTTGCGTTTAGTAGCGCTTCGGGGTCGACCGACTCGAGGGTTTTAAAAGCGTTGCCTATGGCGGCTGCCAATTCCTCGGTGTCGATTGTTTCTCGGGTTAAGCCCACGGCCAGCATCGACTCAGCAACCAGTCGGTAGTCCTCCGTTTGCAGGCCTTCGAATAACGTGAACATGGCGCGCCAGGCGCTTGGCCTGATGCGGCCTACCATGCCGAAGTCGATAAAGCCTACTTTGTTATTTTCCAGCAGTAGCAGGTTGCCACTGTGCAGGTCGGCGTGAAAGGTTTCGCAACGAGTCAAGCTGGCAATCCAGATATCCAGCGCGTTGAATAGCGCAGTCGCTGATGCGCCCGAAGAGTCATTGACCGACGCTTGATCGGTCAATGATCGGCCGTACAAGCGTTGCATAGTCAGCACCTTGATACTTGATGCATCGTGGAAGGGTTTAGGCGCGACGACGTTTTGATTGCCGGTAGACTGCACAAACTGACGGAACTCATCGAGGTTGCGGGCTTCCTTGAGAAAGTCGCATTCGTCGATCATGGATTGATACATTTCCGCCACCAAACCGGTAAGGGTTTCACGGTCGAGGTGTGGCAGAATCAATTCCAGCAGGCGCACCATGACAAAAACCGTGTGCAGATCGACGGTGATAATCGCCTGCACGCCGGGCTTCTGCACTTTAACGACCACGTCTTCGCCCGACAACAAGGTAGCCGCATGTACTTGCGCGATTGAGGCCGAGGCCAGCGGCTTGGGGTCTAGCGATTGATATACCGCAGCAATGGGCCGATCCAGTTCCTGCTCAATAATTTGTTTAATTTTTCGGAATGATATGGGCGTTGTCTGATCCAACAGCTTTTGAAACTCATCAACATATTCCGGCGGGAACACCGAAGGAGAGCTGGCGATAAACTGGCCGAACTTAATATAAGTTGCACCCAGTGACTAAAACAGTTCACGTATTTCTCGCGCCGGTGGCAGTTTACGCTGCAAGCTCCACTTCAAAACCTTTGGCGAAACCTTCAGCCACGTTTGCGATAAACGCAGTGCGCCGCGCGCGCCCAATTCGGCGGCGTTAATTTTGCCGGCAACGGCGGAATCGATTCCTGGAATAATCGGCATCTATGTTACTTAGTCTCACATGGTAAACTCGCTATGTTAACTTTATCACCGCGCATTTGTAGGTAAAATTTTAGTTATTGTGGCAATAAAACTCTCCGTACTCGACCAATCACTGGCGCGCAGCGCCGACCAGGCTCCCATCGCACTACAGGAAACGCTGCACATGGCGCGTTGGTGTGAGCAGCTCGGCTATGAACGCTTCTGGGTTTCTGAACACCATGCGTTTCCCTCCGTAGCCGGCAGTGCGCCGGAGGTGCTAATCGCAGCTTTGGGGGCGGCAACCACAAAGATCCGGCTGGGCTCGGGCGGCGTGATGCTGCCGCATTACAGCCCGTATAAAGTCGCTGAGGTTTTTTCGCTACTGGCCAATCTTTACCCGAACAGAATCGATTTGGGCGTAGGCCGCGCGCCGGGTGCCGACATGGCGACGGCGGTGGCGCTAGCCACCGACGGGCGACCGAAATTTGAAGCCTTTCCTCTGTTGGTGGAAAAGCTAAGCGATTATTTGTGGAACGAAGACGCGCGCCCGCTGGTCAGCCCAAAACCGCCAGCTAATTTGCCTTTATGGATGCTAGGCTCCAGTGCCGATAGCGCGCATTTGGCCGCACAACGCGGGCTACCTTACACACTGGGTCTGTTTATTAACCCGCAGGCCGATAGCAGATTAATCGGTCATTACAAAAAACACTTTCAGCCTAGCGCGATGTGGAATGAGCCCTACGCTATGCTGGCGCTAAGTGTGTTCTGCGCCGACAGCGAGGAGCAAGCGCGAGCACTGCAAATCACCCACGACTTGAATCTGTTTCGCTTCTTTACCGGTCAATCGAATGGCCAATCACTGACGCCGCAGCAAGCGCAAGCTTATCCGTTAGGCGTGCAGGAGCGAGCCTTTATCGACAGCCGGGCTAATAGCCGCGCTGTGGGCACGGCCGAGCAGGTGCGTGAACAAATTATTAGGCTGGCCAGCCTACACGCAGCCGATGAGATTATGGCGGTGACCAATATGTACTATCTTGACGATCGCAAGCGATCATTTGCGCTGTTGAAGCAGGCTTTCGCGGAGGGCTAACTCAGCGTTAAAGCTTGAACTTTACGCCTCGGCCCATTCGGGTTTGCGTTTTTCGAAAAAAGCCTTGGTTCCCTCGGCAGAGTCTGACGATAGCGTGCCGGCTATCATCCTCTCAGTGGCATATTTGAAAGCCTCCTCGATGGGCATGTCGATTTGCCGATAAAAGGCCTCTTTGCCGAAGCGAATACCCTGCGCCGATTTTGAGGCGATTTTATTGGCGAGTTGTTCGGTTTCATCGCGAAGCCTGGCGGCCGGCACTGCGCGATTGATCAGGCCAATGCGAACCGCATCCTCTGCCGACAGCATATCGCCGGTGAGGGCGAGTTCCATCGCGTGCTTGCGATGCATGTTGCGGCCGATGCCTACGAGGGGCGTCGTGCAGAAATTACCGATGTTAACCCCTGGCGTGCAAAACCGCGCCTCCTCGCTGGCAATCGCCAGATCGCAGGCCGACACCAACTGGCAGCCCGCAGCGGTTGCCGTGCCTTGAACGCAGGCGATAATGGCTTTGGGCGAACGCATAATAGCCATCATCATCTCGGCACAGCTGTCGAGAAGTTGCTGCAAATGCTGTTCGCGAGTGACATTGCTGCCTGCCGGCAGACCACTCATTTCCTTTAAGTCATGACCGGCCGAAAAAATCGGACCAGCGCCAGTTAACACGACAGCACGCACTTCCGGGTTAGTATTGGCCGCATCGATAGCGCTCTTTATGGCGTTAATCATGCCACTCGACAGAGGGTTGCGCTGCTTCGATCGATTGAGTGTAAGCCATAATACGTGGCTCGATATTTCCTGAACAACGAATGCTGTATCGTCAGCCGTTTGATTTGTCATACTCTGTTCCTCTTTATGTTGGTCGTGAACGGACTTAGCGGCACGGCCCACTGGCCAGCATGCCGTTGCCCGCGTCTTTTAATTTGCAGTACGAACCGTCAAGCAACTCATTCAGCGTTTTGTGCAAATCGGCGCTTTTCAATATGCTGGTATGATTTTCATTAAATCCCAATTCAAGATTGGCCGCCAGCTGGGCGGGTTGAGCTAATTGACTGGCGATTGTGACAGCACCATCAGCGTTGTCTCCACCAAGAATGCTGCTTTCACCTTTGTACGTAAACAGCAGGTAAAACGGCAAATCGACAGGCCATTGTTTTGCAAACAGACCTTGGATGTAGTCGCTGTTTGGCGCCATGTCGTACCACACGGGAACAACCACAGGCGAGCGTTCAACACCTGTTGCGGCCGCTGTATGACCACCCCACGGCGTGGAGATGGTTATGAACTTCTGTACCGGACTGTTCGCATTACGCTTGCGGTTTTCATTGATAAAACCGCGTGCTAGCAGACCACCCATGCTGTGCGCAACAACATAAAGCTGAGCAAACTGATACCTGACTTGCAACTCGTTCAGCCCTTGATTAACCGTGCGACTCAGCAGGTCGAGGCGCATGCCGGAGGGGTATTGCGCCAACCACGGTTGGTAGCGATCTCGATCGAGCGCGTTGACCACTGAGCGCCATTGGTGCGCGGCACCGCCAATGCCATGTACTAACAACACCGGTATTTTTTCAGGATCGTATGGCTCCAGCATAAAGATACCGCTGTTGCCCTGCTTGATAAACTCCACCGGCTGCCACAAGCCCATGGAGGCAATTTCCGGCGTAAAGCGGCTATCATCCAGACTGGTCAATGCGCCGACATGAATGGTGTCGCGCAAGGCACGCACAGGCTGTAGTTTTGGGGCGTAGATTGCCGGTACTTCCATGCGTGCACTTTCGGGTGAGCGCAACTGAATATTCATATCACTTAAGTCATCGCCACCGCGCACCGCGTGCACCGGGGAGGGTTTGCCGTACCAGCCAATGTACTCGTCGTGCTGAAATGTCAGGTCGTTATTGGCATCGGCGAAGGCCATTAGAAAAAACTCGCCGCGCCGGCGCACCAGTTTGAACTCTCCTGGTCCGTATTGAACGGCGTAGGTATCGATCTCGTATTCGCCATCCGGCTTTTGTAGCACCAAACCCACGACCAGGGGTAAGCCACGTATTTCTTCCGGGGTGCCGGCAGCAAAACTGATCTCGCCACTGATAACTGTTGCCTGGTCCAGCCACTCAACGTTGTCTTTCAAATCGAGCAACATGCAGCCACTCAGGGCAAAGGCTAACGACAGACTCATTAGCCGAGTGATGCGCCAGACGTTTTTATTTATTTTAATCACGGGACGCAACCTGCAAGCAATCCGCCGGCGATAGTAAATCAGAAAGGCTATTTACCGTGGAAAACGGCTTCGCGCTTTTCCAAAAACGCCTGTATGCCCTCCTGTGCATCGTCACTGACAACGCAAACATTTTGCAGGTAGGCTTCGTATGAAATCTGGTCAGCCAGATCATTTTGCAGCGCTTTATTCAGCGCATCTTTCGAATAACGCAGCGCTAGCGGTGCCTTGGCAGCCAGTTGCTCGGCCCAGCTCTGCGCTGATTGCATGAGCTTATCGGCGGCAACCACGCGATTTGCCAAACCGAGTTCAACGCAGCGCTCAGCCGCTAGTTTTTCGCCACCGATGATCAGCTCAAAGGCGCGTTTGCGGCCCAGCTGATGCACCAAATGCCAGGTAGCACCGCCGTCTGGAATCAATCCAATCGCGGCAAACGCCTGGTAGATATAAGCGTCGTCAGCCATAACGCACAGGTCACAGGCCATCGCGAAGGCGCTGCCGATGCCAGCAGCCGCGCCATTAACCGCACTGATAAATGGCTTGGGGGCCGTCGTGATCGCCAGCAAGGCGGGCTTGTATTCGTCTTCCAGAACCTGTTGCACCAGTTTCGGCATCTCGCCATCGCGCAGATCGGCACCGGCGCTAAAACCGCGCCCTACACCGGTGAGAATCACCACACGCACTGCGTCATCCTGCGCAGCGGTTTGCACGGCAGCGAGCACTTCATGACGCATTTGCGCATTAAACGCATTCATCGCGTCCGGTCGATTCAGGGCGATGGTGGCTACCCTGTTTGTTATTGTGTAGTTAAGGGTAGCGTAGTCACTCATTGGCTTGTCTCCGGCTATTTCGGAGCATTCTATTGCAACACTGCCGCCGCTGTATACGCACCCGGCAGAGCCTGCGTTATTTAGTGCATACCAACGGTTTCCTTTTTGGGCGCACTGACGCGGTCTAATAGATAAAACAGTGAATGGTAGCTAATGCCGCCGTGGTGCGACAGCCCCACCTCACAAGTACGACTGGTGGAGATGCCTTCGCTACAGCTGGAAGGTATTTGCTCACGCAGCGGTTGCAATGCCGACGCATTGAGCTGTGGTAGCGTAAAACCACGATCACCCGCGAAACCACAACAGTTGACGGCTTCAGGAACGAGCACATTAGCGCTCAACTTGGCCGCCAATGAAATCATTTGTGCGTTTAGTCCCTGCTTTTCAGAACTACACGTCACGTGCACGGCCACCGTACCGTCGGCGGGCGTAATGTTCAGACGCGGCAGTAGGTACTCGCTGGCGAACTCAATGGGTTCATACACCTTTAGGCGGAGATCCAATTTACCCCGCATGCGATAAGCGCAGGGGCTGGTGTCACAGAGAATGGGGTAACGACCTTGCTCGCTGATCGCCAGCAGCGCGCGGTTTATATCCTCCAGCTTGGCATCGGCGGTATCGAACAGACCCTTGCTTTCAAACATCATACCGCAACACAGCGAATCAATAGTGGTCGGCAGCAGCGGTTTGTAGCCGGCTTTTTCCAATAACCCCAGGGTCACGTCGGTAAGACTGCGCTGGTCTTCGTCGCGCCGCGCCGGACCCATCATGCGGCTGGCGCAACTCGGCAGGTACACGACGGGGTCGCCATTGCTATCGCCCCTGGAATCGGAGTCGACTGGCAGGCGCGTGGCCGCCCGGGGCATGGCGGTAGACCAGAGCGGAATACGCCCACCACTGAGCTTATGCATGCCTGCGGTGAGCGTCTTCATCACAGTCGTTCCCAGCAAACCCTGTGCAACGCTGGCAATACTCAAAGTAGAGCGTGCCGCCACCGTGATACCCTCGAAATGGTTGCCGATCCAGCGCGCGGTGCCGGCATATTTCTGGTGTCGCTCATTCCTGAGCTTGCGCGTTAGATCACCGGTATTGATGCCAACCGGGCACGCTATTGAACACAGTCCGTCCGCGGCGCAGGTCTGTATCCCCTTGTACTCGAAGTCGCGGGACAATTCCGCCAGACGTTGGGGATTGCTGCCGGTGCGTTGCAACTCGCTAATCTCGCGCTGCACCACAATGCGTTGCCGTGGCGTTAGCGTCAAGCGTTTGGAGGGGCACATCGGCTCGCAAAATCCACACTCCATGCAGGCATCAACCAACGGATCGCATGTGGGTAAGGGCTTAAGATTCTCGACATGAATGTTGAGGTTGTCGGAAAGTATAACGTCGGGGTTTAGAATACCGCAGGGGTCGAAAGCAGCTTTGATTTTACGCATCAATTGATACGCTTGTTGCCCCCACGCCAATTCTACATAAGGTGCCATGTTGCGGCCGGTGCCGTGTTCTGCTTTTAACGAGCCGTTATACTTATCTACTACCAGGTGACTGACAGCGTCCATGAAGTCGGCATAGCGCGTCACTTCCGCCTGCGGTGAAAAATCCTGGGTGAAAACGAAATGCAGATTGCCGGCCAACGCATGGCCGAAAATGATGGCATCCTGATAGCCGTGTTGAGCAAACAGCGTGCGCAAATCACCAACAGCTGCCGCCAGATGCTGCACCGGGAAGGCGACGTCTTCGATGATGACCGTAGTGCCAGGCTCGCGCATGGCGCCGACAGCCGGAAACAAACCCTTACGTATATTCCACAGGCTGGCGCATTCCTGCGGGTCGGTGCTGAATGACAATGGTTGCAGCATTGCGTAAGGCTGCAGCAATACCTCGATGTGCGCTATCTGCGCGGCCAATTGTTCGGCGTTTTCGTCGCGCACCTCCACCAGCAGCGCCGCGGCGTTTTCATCCAACGTGGCTATAAATTCGGGAACGCCTGCTGTGCTCTCGATAGAACGTAACGCCGTGCGGTCCATTAGCTCCACGGCGGCGACGCTGGTGCCGGCCAATGTCGTGACGGCTTCCGATGTTGTGGCAATGTCGGGGAACAGCAGCAGCGCCGTGGCTTTATGCGCATGCTCGACCACGGTGTGGTAAACGATTTCAGAGATAAACCCCAGCGTGCCTTCCGAACCAATCAGCAAATGTTGCAGCACATCGACCGCATCGTCGAAATCCAGCAATGCGTTCAGCCCATAGCCGGTAGTATTCTTTATGCTAAAAGCCGTACGGATTTTGTCGGCCAAGGGCTTGTCTTGTTTGACTTCGGCTTGGAGCAGATGGATAGTTTCGATCAACTGTGGGTGGCTTTCGCAGAAGGCGCTACGGGATTTATCATCAGCCGTATCCAGTAACGTGCCGTCGGCAAATACGATGCGCATGCTCGCGAGCGTTTGATAGCTGTTTTGTGCCGTACCGCAACACATGCCACTGGCGTTGTTGGCAGCTATACCGCCAACCATAGCCGCATTGAGGGAGGCCGGATCGGGCCCGATTTTACGCCCAAAGGGTTGTAACCAGCGGTTGGCATCGGCACCTATTACGCCGGGCTGCAGGCGAATCAGCTCACCGTTTTGCAACACGCTGTGGCCGGTCCACGAATACCCCAGTCGCACCAGCACCGAATCGGTGACCGCCTGGCCAGACAAGCTTGTACCGGCCGCCCTGAAGGTGACCGGTACACGGTGTTGCTGCGCCGAAGTCAATAACCGCGACACCTCCTGCTCGGTTTCAACCGTGACGACATAACGTGGAATCAGGCGATAAAAACTGGCATCAGTGCCAAAGGCAAGCGTACCTAAGGCGTCGGAAATAATCCTGGAAACCGGGATGAAGCCCTCGAGCGCAGCAATAAAAGCCTGATAATCGGCCGGCATGCGCGGTCGCTCAGGGTTGCTGCCGTGAGGATACCCGGAGCCAGCCGTTACTGGCGCTACCGGGTCACAAGTTTCTGCAATAGTGCTCATAACTGGCTCCCAAAATCACGATAGATTAGTTGCGCGCTTGATCTCCTTTTATCTATGCTACTGCTGGCTCCGTTGCACACAACGCAAACCCGATCGCTTGCCGCTCACGTTGACTTCTGGCAAGTGTGAGTGATGACGTTACGTTTTTGGCGTTCGAGCGTCAAGCAACATAAAAAATGTAAAAATATTAGCATCCGCGTTACAGCGCCGAAATAACACCAGAACTGGCTTGCATATCATGTTACGTAGCAATTTTGTTTCTAGACTAAAGTCCAATCGTCATTTTTTGACCCTCTGTTACTCTTGCGGCTTGTGAGTTATCCGGTGCCGGCAGGGGGCAAGAGCGTTAGCACTCGGAACTCAAAAAACAAAAAAGCTTTACACCTTGACTATGACTATTAAAAAGAGGGACACATCCGTGAAAAAAAAAGCACTCGCACTTTCCCAAACATCACCTAAACACCTCGCTGCACAGGTTAGTGCGTGTGCGCTGGGTATTTGCCTGGCCAGCCCCGGCATGGCGGAGTTTGAAGTTGATCTGGGCGACGGACACAAGCTGGCTTTCGGTGGTTACGCCAAGGTCGATGTTCGTTATGTCAACGGTGATATCGCTTATCAGGATTATTGGTTGGCTAATGCTCCCATTAACACCAACGACGCTGACGAACACGTTGAAACATCCCATACGGGCTTTAACGTCAGGGAATCGCGCTTCAATATCAAGTATACCCACGGTGACGTGAGTGCATTTATGGAAATGGACTTTTACGGCGGCGGTGGCAATGAAGTCGTCAGTAATTCCTCCAACCCGCGCCTGCGCCACCTGTTTATAACTTACGAAAACTGGCTGTTTGGCCAAACATGGTCAACATTTATGCCGCTGGCGGCGTTGCCGGAATCGCTGGATTTCGGCGGACCGTTTACCGGCGACGTATTTATCCGCCAGACCCAAATTCGTTACAGTGTGGGTGGCTTTCAGGTCGCGTTGGAAAATCCTGAAACCGCCGGCGACGGTAACGCCGGTGTGCCTTCCAATCCAGTCGGCGTGACCGGTAACGAGGCAGACCCGGACGAAGAGATGCCCGATCTGGTTGTACGCTACAACTTTATCGGCGACTGGGGAGAGCTCAACTTAGGCGTTCTGTTGCGCAAAGTGAATCAGGGCGGCATCGACGAGGCGGCCGTGGCCGGTAATATCGCTGGTAAGATCAACATCGGCAGGGATGACATACGCTTCCAGGTCGTGCATGGCGACGCAGGCCGGTACGCGGCAGCCGCGATGACCGCCGATATCGTGACTGACACGAATGGTACAGACGACCCGGCTGATGACGAAATAGTGGTCGAAGAAACCACGGCTTACACGCTCGCCTTTCGCCACTTATGGACAGAAACTCTGCGCAGCAATATTTATTACGGCGCCGGCGAGACTGACATATTAGGGCGTGAACGTGCGCATTGGGCGGTCAACCTTATCGGCGATATTGCGCCAAATTTATCGGCCGGTCTTGAAGTGGGAAATTATTCTGTGTCAGACGAGGTTAGCGTGTTACCACAAGGTGGGGATGCCGATTCAGACTATGCACAAGTTTCATTCAAGTTCACTTTTTAACCTGCCCGTGGTTGTGGTTAGCACAATTGCCCAGTGCTTTTGTGCTAACCCGGCAATATAAGTTTCAAAGCGTCTTGTTTTTCACCTGCGGGGTAAAAGAAATCAGATGCAACGACGCAGTTATCCACAAAAGCCAAAAAGCGTTTATTTATTTGGTACCTGTCTGATCGATCTGCTCTACCCGCAGGCGGGTATGGACGCAATCAGCCTGCTTGAGCGAGAAGGTATCAGCGTCGTTTTCCCGCAAGGGCAGACCTGCTGCGGCCAACCCGCCTACAACTCCGGTTATGATGAAGAAGCAAGAGAGGTAGCGCGACAGCAACTATCGGCGTTTCCCGGTGACCAGCCTATTATTGTACCTTCCGGCTCCTGTGCCGGCATGTTGCGCCATCACTACCCTGACCTGTTCGCCGGGCAACCCGAGCTGGAACAGGTGCGGCAGTTTGCAGACCGAGTATTCGAACTCACCGAATTTTTAGTGCAAGTACTGAACGTCCAGCTTGTTGACACAGGCGAGCCACTAACCATTGCGCTGCACACCTCCTGCAGCGCCAGGCGTGAAATGGGTGTTGCCGATGATCACCGCTCCCTGCTTAAGCAATTGCAACATGTTGAGTTGGTCACCCAGGAGGGCGAGACTGAGTGCTGCGGCTTCGGCGGTACGTTTGCCGTAAAAGCGGCGGATATTTCCGCCGCCATGGTTAATGACAAATGCGACGCCATCGTAGCCAGCGGCTGCGAGCAACTCGTGTCGGGCGATTGCGGTTGTTTGTTGAATATTGGCGGCGCACAGGAATACCGCAACGACGCCATTCAACATCAACATCTGGCAAGCTTTCTCTGGAAGCGCACACAATGAGCGTCAGTCTCGAACAATTGGGTGAAAAACACTTTGCGCAACGAGCGCGGCTTGCGTTGCAAAACCAGCAGTTACGCCAAAACTTGCGGGGTGCCACCGATTGGTTACGCACTAATCGAAAGGAGGCCTTTGACGATGCCGACGCGCTGGAAGCACTGCGCGACCTCGGCAGCGGCATCCGCAAGCGCGCCCTCTCCCGCTTGCCGGAATTGCTGGAAACACTGGAGCAAAACTGCAGCAATAATGGAATTCAGGTTCACTGGGCGGAAGACGCCGAGCAGGCGAACCAACTCATCTATGAGGTGCTTACCGAACATAACGTTAAGACTGTGGTTAAAGGCAAATCCATGGTCACCGAGGAAATTGAACTCAATCATTACCTCGACGCGCGCGGCATCGAGTGTATTGAGTCAGATATGGGCGAGTACATTATTCAACTCGCCGAAGAGACACCGTCGCATATCATTGTGCCGGCCGTGCATAAGAATAAAAAAGAAATTGCCGAGCTGTTTCATGAAAAGATCGAGGGCGTCGAATATACGGAAGATGTCGACACGCTGATCGGCATTGGCCGGCGCATTCTGCGCGAAAAATATGTCACGGCAGGCGCGGGTGTTTCCGGGGTCAATTTTGCCGTGGCGGAAACCGGCACGCTGTGTCTGGTGGAAAATGAAGGCAATGGTCGAATGTGTACCACCGCGCCGGATTTACATATTGCGGTCACCGGCATTGAGAAGGTGGTGGAAAAACTCACCGATGTTGCGCCCCTGCTCTCCTTGCTGACCCGCTCGGCTACCGGGCAGGCAATCTCCACCTATTTCAACATGATCAGCTCGCCGCGGCGCGATGGTGAGAAAGATGGACCCAAAGAAGTTCATTTGGTGTTGGTAGACAATGGCCGGTCGTCCATCTACCGCAACCCGATCATGCAACCCACACTAAACTGCATTCGCTGTGGCGCCTGCATGAATCACTGCCCTGTGTATGCGCTGATAGGTGGCCATGCCTACGGGTCGACCTACCCGGGGCCGATCGGCCAGATTGTGACACCGCAGCTTAATGGCCTGGAAAAGTCCGGCGAGCTGCTCAAGGCATGCAGTCTCAATGGTGCCTGCGGCGAGGTGTGCCCGGTGCGGATCCCGATTCCAAAGATCATTCGCGCATTGCGCCACGAAGCCGTGTCGAAAGAAGCGGATAGCGACACTTCACCCGCCGTCCGCGGCAGGGGATCGCAGCGCTATTGGCTGGAAGCGCTAATCTGGAAAGGCTGGCAAGTCGGCCACCAATATCCGTTCCTCTATCGGCTGGGTAGCCGGGTTGCGACCCGGCTGCGTGGTTTGATGCCGAAGCATATAGGCGCCTGGACAAGCATGCGCAGTGCGCCGCGGTTGGCAGACAAAACCTTGCACGAGCTGGTTAAGAACAGGCAGGCGCAAAATGGCGGAAGTTAACGGCTCATCAGCCAGAGACAATATTCTTTCCCGACTACGCAACCACGCTATCGCGGCCGACCCCGCCGCCGAAGACTATGCAGTGATGGCTAGTGAAGCCTGGAGCCACGAAGACCGCGTTAGCCGTTTTTGCGACCTACTGCAGCAAGCACATGCCGAAGTGCTGCGCGTCGCGGCGAATGATTGTTGCACTGCGATCGCCCAGGTGCTTAAAAGCAAAAACAGTCAGTCTGTGTTGCTAGCGGAAGATACGGAACTGGGCGCTGAACTAAAAAACGAACTGGCGCAGGCGCTGAATATTAAGCACTACCCGGCAACTGTGGAGTCGTTCAAGGAAGAACTTTTTGCGGATGTAGACGCTTCAGTCACCGGTGCTCGCTGGGGTATCGCCGAGACCGGCACGCTGGTGCTGTGGCCCGACGCAAACGAACCGCGCAGCATGTCGCTGGTGCCACCGCTGCATGTCGCCGTGGTGGATGCCGCGACCATCGTCAACACTTTTTTTGAACTGCTCAATAACGCCAAGTGGGCCGAACTGGGAATGCCTACCAATGCCCTGTTGATTTCCGGCCCCTCCAAGACTGCGGATATTCAGCAAGTGTTGGCATATGGCGCGCACGGTCCCTGTGAGCTGGTTGTAATCGTGCGTGAATAAAAGCTAGCCCTGCAAGATATAAATGAAAAAATCAGTAATGGAATAGAAAGTTCTTTTCAAACAACAAGAGGATCACCGAATGACTCCCACCGTTCTTGGTTTGCTTGCATTTCTGCCGATCGTTCTGGCTGGCGTATTGCTCATTGGTTTTCGCATGGCCGCCCGCGTGGCGATGCCGGTTGTTTTCATTGTCACGGCGCTTATCGCCCTGCTCGCATGGCAGATGAGTTTCAATCGGGTGCTCGCCTCCACATTGCAAGGGCTAATGCTGACCATTTCCATTCTATGGATCATCTTCGGCGCCATCTTGCTGTTAAACACGCTCAAGCATTCCGGCGGCATCACAGCCATTCGCAACGGCTTTTCGGGTATCAGCCCCGACCGCCGGGTGCAGGCGATAATCGTTGCCTGGCTGTTCGGCTGTTTTATCGAGGGTGCCTCGGGATTCGGCACACCGGCTGCGGTGGCGGCGCCGTTAATGGTGGCACTGGGCTTTCCGGCGCTTGCCGCCGTCGTGGTCGGCATGATGATTCAGTCCACCCCGGTATCATTCGGCGCGGTGGGAACGCCGATTGTGGTCGGCGTCAGCGGTGGCCTGGACAAGATCGGCATCAGTGAACTCCTGGCGGCAGGTGGCTCCGACTGGATAGAGTACTTTCGCCTGATCGTCGCCGAGGTGGCCATTTTGCATGGCATCGTTGGCCTGTTTATGCCGTTGATCGTGGTGATTATCATGGTCCGCTTCTTTGGCGAGAACCGCTCCTGGACGGAGGGCTTGTCCATCGCACCGTTTGCGCTATTCGCGGGAATCTGCTTTGTGGTGCCCTACATGCTGGCAGGCGTATTTCTGGGGCCTGAATTCCCGTCCATGATCGGCGCGATGGTTGGCCTGGCAATCGTAGTGCCGGCCGCGCGCCGTGGCTTCCTGATACCGAAAGATGTGTGGGACTTCCCTGAAAAAAAATCGTGGCCCGAGGAATGGATAGGCACACTCGAAATAAAGTTGGAAGACGTCGCTGGCAAGGCACCCATTTCAACCTTGATGGGCTGGATACCGTACGTACTGCTGGCAATCATTTTGGTCGCCTCGCGCACTATCGAACCGTTCAAAAACGCCCTCACGTCTCTCGATATCGCCTGGACCGACATCCTTGGCGAGACCGGCATCGCCGGCAGTATTCAACCGCTGTATTTGCCCGGCGGAATTTTGTTGATGGTAGTACTGATCACTATCTTTATGCACCGCATGCGCGGCGCCGAGGTGGTGGCTGCTTTCGGTGAGTCTACCCGCACCCTTCTCGGCGCCGGCTTTGTACTAATCTTCACTATTCCGATGGTGCGAATTCTGATTAACTCGGGGGTTAACGCCGGCGACCTGGCTTCCATGCCCGTGGCGATGGCACAGCTCGTTGCCAACGGTGTAGGCGATATCTATCCCTTGTTCGCACCGGCAGTAGGTGGCCTCGGCGCCTTTATCGCCGGCTCCAATACGGTGTCAAACCTGATGCTGTCCGACTTCCAGTATAACGTCGCCAATGCGCTCGGCGTTTCCACTGCAATGATGGTATCGCTGCAGGCGGTAGGAGCGGCGGCAGGTAATATGATCGCCATTCACAATGTGGTGGCTGCCTCGGCAACGGTAGGCTTGCTGGGCCGTGAGGGTATTACGCTACGCAAGACCATCCTGCCAACACTGTACTACTTTTTGTTTGCGGGCATCCTTGGTTTGATCGCGTTCTACGTGATGGGGATCGGCGATCCGCTGCAAGCACTTGGCTAGCAGCCTGTCGGACTAGATTGATTCTATAGCGGCGGGATGCCTTGTGCTAGCGCGGCTGCATACGAATAGCTCCGTCCATGCGAATGCACTCGCCGTTCATGTAGTCATTCTCAACAATGCTAACAGCCAGCTGCGCAATTTCAGCCGCTTTGCCGAGGCGTTTTGGAAACACCACTTGCTGCTCTAACGATTGGTACATTTCCTCGCCCACCTGTTCAA
>RCMY010000535.1_pt1 | contig 36708 bp, 35 predicted proteins | sample 2041341 | NCBI WGS metagenome assembly RCMY01 (sample SAMN09708234, study PRJNA481090) | Marine sediment metagenome, whole genome shotgun sequencing project. | reverse complement strand
AAGATGATTCTATTAGATACACGCGTAACATCGGTTTGGCAACGGGCGCATATTGAAGGCTCTATTCCGTTTCCTTACTACAGCGATTTAAGTGATAAGGTAAAAGACCTTCCCAAAGACGTACAAATTGTTGGATATTGTTCGTGCCCTCGCGCTGCAACAGAATACGTTGTCAAACAGTTGCGAGAACTTGGATACACTAAAACCGCAGTATTATATGAAGGTATTTTTGGCTGGATGAATTTAGGTTATCCCGTCATGCGCGCTGAAAGTTTAGCGCAAGAGAGTACTTCAGAAACGACGCATTAAGATCAAGTTTTTATATTTTTTAGGATAGCGATTATGAATTTGGATAAATCGACAAAACGTATAGCAAAACGAGTTAAGAAGGGATTTCAAGGTTACCCACAAATTATGCTGACTTACCATGGTGAATCAGCAGATTATGCAACGGAAGTCGTTGTTAGCTTTATTTTGGAAGAGGGTGAACCCGCCCAAGAGCAAAAATTAATGAGTAAGGGTGACGCTAGAAAAGATGAAACGATCCAAACCACATTATTAAAGATAATTGAACGTTCAGATGCCAAAACAGTGTTAGAAATTACAGATGAATCAACAAATCAATAATGCTAATACGTAAAGTGGTCTGGTCAAAAAGTAATTGACGGTTTCAAGATTCGACATTAAGTTAAATTGAACACTTTTGCACTATCTAAAAGTAAAAGGCCTGCAGTAGCAGGCCTTTAGCGTTTTTCATGCGCTTTGAATATTAAAACAATTTTATTTTAATATTCAAACATGGCAGAAATTGATTCTTCGTTACTAATTCTACGTATTGTTTCGGCAAGCATTTCAGACAAAGTTAATTGCTTAACCTTGCTTAATTTTCGCATGCAAGATGACAACGGAATACTATCAGTAACAATAATTTCATCAATCATTGACTCTTCTAAATTTTGTGCTGCATTGCCTGAAAAAACCGCATGGGTAGCATATGCATAAACCCGTTTGGCACCATGAGCTTTTAATGCTTCAGCTGCGCTAAGGTGCCTCCGGTATCAATCATATCGTCCACAATAATACAGTCACGATTTCTGACATCACCAATAATATTCATGACCTGAGCAACGTTAGCTTTGGGTCTACGTTTATCAATAATGGCTAGATCGGCATCGTTGAGTAATTTTGCTGTCGCCCTGGCGCGCACTACACCGCCAATATCTGGAGAGACAACCACAGGGGATTCAAAATCACGTTGGAACATGTCATCTAACAAAATAGGCGTACCAAATGCGTTATCTACCGGAACGTCAAAAAAACCTTGAATTTGTTCAGCGTGTAAATCGACGGTTAATACGCGATCAACACCCACGTTAGATAAAAAATCAGCAACCACTTTCGCGGTAATAGGTACCCGAGCAGAACGTACACGACGATCTTGTCTGGCATAGCCAAAATAAGGAATAACGGCAGTAATACGACCTGCTGATGCGCGCCTGAAAGCATCAATCATAACAATTAATTCCATCAAGTTATCGTTTGTTGGTGCGCAGGTAGATTGAATAATAAATACATCTGAACCACGAACATTCTCATGTATCTCTACACTAATTTCGCCGTCACTAAAGCGACCGCAAGTCATATTTCCTAATTTAGTATATAAACGTTCAGCGACTTTCTGAGCGAGTTCAGGAACAGCATTTCCTGCAAAAAGCTTCATATCAGGCACAAGTGATTCCTCGGTGCATGTTAAATATATTGGCTGGGGTAGCAGGACTCGAACCTACGATCGCGGGATCAAAACCCGCTGCCTTACCAACTTGGCTATACCCCAATTCGGTTGTTATAAATGCGTCTATACATGCAGTTGAGATAACTTGACATGTAGCGGCGAAACATCCACACCTTTTGCAACAAAGGCGTCAACATCTTTAGGTAATTGTTCAAGTAATTTTTGCGCCGCATTAAAGGATGTGAACGTTGCAAATACACTTGCACCTGTACCTGTCATTCTTGACGGTGCAGATTGTATCAATCTGTGCAGTAAATTTGCAACCTCAGGATGCTCTTTACAGACTAATTTTTCGCAATCATTCTGAGTTTTATCAAAACGGTAATGACTAAAGTCTATTTTTGGGGTATTTCTGGGTAAATCTGGATGCGCAAATATACTGGCAGTTGATACGTGTACATTAGGCGTAGCAACGACGTAATAACAGCTAGGAATTTGCGTGTTTAGGAGTATTTCGCCTACACCTTCAGCAAAAGCAGAGTGGCCATTAATAAATACTGGAACATCTGCACCTAAGCTAAGGCCTAGTGTTTGCAAATCGCTTTGGCTTAAGTTGCAATGCCATAGTTGATTAAGCGCCACCATGACAGTAGCGGCATTAGAAGAGCCCCCACCTAAGCCTCCGCCCATGACAATGCGTTTGCGAAGGAAAATATTTGCGCCCTTATTTTTGGCTAAACGGAAGGGTGCGAGTAAATTGGCGGCTTTATAAATTAAATTATCTTCAGGCGATACGCCATCAATATTGTCTATTAAACGAATATTGCTATTTTGGCTAAGTTCAATCCCTATTTCATCACCAAAGTCTAACAATTGAAATAATGTTTGTAGCTGATGATAGCCATTTGGTAGGCGGCCACAAATATGTAAAAAAAGGTTAATTTTAGCGGGGCTTGGCCACCATTCAATCGTTTGGCTCATATAGTGCTACTGGCTCCATTGATTTATTTTTATCTTTATTTGTGCCTGATTGACAGGATTGTGCATGTTTATTTGCTGAGGTAATTGATAGTCAATACCTTGAATATTCACGTTTACGTATGAGTTGTAGTCGATAGTCCATTGGTCGCAGTTAGTGCACGTTGCTTTTATTTGTTGAATTAAACCATTTTCGTATCTAATGACCTGCTGCTGGTTAGATGTCGCGTTTCTACCTTGTTTGGTAAGCGCGCCTTTCACCCAGCTACTTAATGGTTCAAGCGGCACATGCCAACCGGTAGTGTGAAAAATTAAGCGTGATGGCGAAAGATCGGTGTACGTTTGGCCATCAGCTTCTAAGGTGGCAATCTCACCATCATAGTGTAACGAAGCTAAATTAATGCCCAAAACATTACTCAAGTTAAACTGCATATTTGCGTGATTTTGCTGCCAATTGATGTAGGCACTCTTACGTTCTAGAGGTGTAATCCAAGCAATTTTACCCTTAATTTGCCAGTCGGTTAATTGCGCTAGGTTATTATTTAGCGTGATCACTGCCTGATTTTCAAGACGCTGTTTACTAACACAAGCACTTAAAATGATAACGGTAAATAGTATAATAAAACGATTTAAAAGTTTAATAACTCGCTTTGAAAAAAGACTTGGAGGCTTTTTAAAAATGATCGGCAATGACATCTTTTTACAACCCATGCGTTAGATTAGAAGCTTTACATTCAAATTAGACGGATAATACAGCTAATATTTTGCTTTATAAGGCTAAACATACAAGAATACGTGCTTTTTTACTAACCCTAATGTGAATATCTTTAAATTGTAGCTGCTTTTGACTACAATACGCTGTCGTTAATATTTCCTAGTCGAAACAATCATCCATGAGTTTTATTGCCATTGGCATTAATCACCAAACCGCACCTGTAGCAATGCGCGAAAAAGTCGCGTTTACGCCTACGGTGCTTGCGGGTGCCTTGAAAAGCTACGCCCAACAAAAAACCAAAGCTGAACTGGTAATATTGTCTACTTGCAATCGCACTGAAATATTCGCTAATAGCGAGCAAATATCAACCAGTGAATTATCTTTATGGTTAGCCGAGCTTCATCAAGTTGAATACAATGAATTAGCAAGGCATTTGTACACACATGAAAGTGACAATGCGATTACGCATTTGATGCAAGTTGCTTGCGGTCTTAATTCACTTATTTTGGGTGAGCCGCAAATATTGGGTCAAGTCAAACAGGCATTTTCAGAAGCTAAGCATATAGGCACCGTGAATGGAAAATTTGAAAAGATTTTTCAAACCACTTTTTCTGTCGCAAAAAAAGTCCGCACGCAAACGGAAATAGGCGCGAATGCTGTTTCCGTTGCTTATGCTGCGGTGCAACTTGCGAAGCAAATTTTTGCCAACTTATCCAAAAGTAATGTGCTATTAATAGGCGCAGGCGAAACGATTGAATTAGTTGCCAAACATTTGTCCTATGTTGACGTTAAACAAATTACCGTAGCAAACCGAACCTTGGCAAATGCGCAGCGCTTAGCTGACAGCCTCATGGCTACGCCAAAGAAAAATGATGCTGATAATTCGCAAGGCAAAGCGTCAAAAAATAACTCAAACCGATACGATGCAATTACCATTAGCGAAATTCCTGAGAGTTTAGTCAAAGCTGATATTGTTATTAGCTCTACCGCGAGCCCATTACCGATCTTAAGTAAAGGCATGGTAGAGTCTGCCCTTAAACAGCGAAAGCATAAGCCCATGCTAATGATTGATTTAGCGGTGCCTCGTGATATTGAAGATCAAGTAGATGAGCTAGATGATGTATACTTGTATACAGTAGATGATTTGCAGCATATCGTTCAGCAAAATGTGGCAAATCGTGAACAAGCCGCTAGTCAGGCCAATAGTATTATTTTGGAACAAGTTCAACAGCTTGCGATATGGCAGCTGCAGCACAAGAAAATTGACCTTATAAAAAGTTATCGTGAATCTGCTGTAATTAGTAGAGAGCGTTTGGAGCAAAAAGCGCTAGCGAAACTTGCGCGAGGGGAAAATGCTGAGCTTGTGATAAAAGAACTCAGTTATAAGTTAGCGCAAAATATGATGCATAGACCGACTAAGGCGATGCAAGAAGCGATAACGCAACCCGATAAAACAGCACTTGATGTGCTTGAAAATGTATTTGGGCAAGAAAAAAACAAATAAAATGAATTCGGAACGCTGGCTACGCCAGAATCCCACACCTTAGCACAGAGAATATTTGCTCATTAGGCTTCGGCCATAAAAGGCAACGGTCTGTCTACATAGGAATAATATGAAAGACTCGGTAGTACAAAAATTAGAATCGTTGGTAGAGCGTTTTGAAGAAGTTCAAGCCTTACTGGGCGAGGCAAGCATTATTCGTGATCAAGATAAATTTAGAGCATTATCTAAAGAGTATTCTCAGCTTGAAGAAGTGGTTAAACAATTTAATGCATTTCAAGGTGCACAGGCAGATATTGCGTCAGCACATGAAATGATTCAAGAAGAAGACGCTGAAATGCGTGAAATGGCACAAGAAGAATTAAAAGCGGCTAAAAAGAATAGTGATTCGTTGGAAACAAGCCTGCAAATATTATTGTTACCTCGCGATCCCGATGATGACAGTGATTGTTTTTTAGAAATTAGAGCCGGTGCCGGCGGCGATGAAGCGGCAATTTTTGCCGGTGATATGTTTAGAATGTACTCTCGATACGCTGAAACTCAAGGATGGCGTGTTGAAGTTATGAGCGCAAATGAGGGTGAGCACGGCGGATACAAAGAAATCATTGCACAAATTACCGGTGATGCGCCTTATAGTGTTCTGAAGTTTGAATCGGGTGGTCATCGCGTACAGCGCGTTCCCGAAACTGAATCGCAAGGGCGTATACACACGTCTGCGTGCACAGTTGCAGTGTTGCCTGTTGTGCCAGAATCTGAAGCGGTGGAAATAAATGCTGGCGATTTACGTGTTGACACATTTAGAGCGTCGGGCGCGGGGGGGCAGCACGTTAACAAAACCGACTCTGCTATTCGCCTGACGCATATACCCACTGGCGTGGTAGTAGAGTGCCAAGACGAACGTTCACAGCATAAAAATCGCGCTAAAGCGATGTCGGTGTTACAAGCTAGATTAAACAACATAGAGAAAGAAAAGCGCGACCAAGAAGAAGCCAGTACACGCAAAAGTTTAGTCGGTAGCGGTGACCGTTCAGAGCGAATTCGAACCTATAACTTTCCACAGGGCAGGGTATCTGATCATCGTATCAATTTGACCTTATATAAATTAGATGACGTGATAGCTGGAGATTTAGGCGCATTACTTGACCCCATTCGTCAAGAACATCAAGCCGACTTGTTAGCGGCGCTTGCTGGAGAGTAATTGATGAATCCTATTTTTACTGACAAATATGGGTATCAATAAACGTTGGCGCGACTAATATGGTGACAAAGGTAAGTATTAAGATGTTGCTAGATTCAGCCGCGCAGGCGATTGCCTCGCAAGCGGATTTGACCTTTCAAGCGCCGGAACTAGAGGCTCGTCTATTATTTAGCTTTGCAACTACGCATAATCACGCGTGGATGATAAGCCACGCATGTGACGTAGTCACTGACGTCATAAAACCAGAACAACTTGTCTCTTTTAACAATGCACTGGCCTTGCGATTAAGCGGCAAACCTATCGCCTTTATTTTGGGCACACAAGCGTTCTGGACCCTTACGCTTAAAGTGTCTGATTGCACACTTATTCCGCGTCAAGATACTGAAGTACTTGTGGAAGCGGCACTAGTCTTACCCATTCCTGATGAGGCTAGAGTGTTAGATATTGGTACCGGCACGGGCGCAATTGCACTAGCGCTTGCAAAAGAAAAACCTGAATGGCAAGTAACAGGCCTCGATAAAATTGCTGAAGCAGTGGCATTAGCAAAAGAAAATGCTATTTTAAATCAGCTTAACGCTCGCTTTTTAAAAAGCAATTGGTTTAGTGCGATATCACTGTGCGAAGAAAAATTCGATCTTATTATAAGCAACCCTCCGTATGTAGAAACTGATAGTGAGTATGTGAAGCAAGGCGACCTGCGCTTTGAACCATTAAGTGCATTGGTTTCGGGGAAAGATGGTCTAGATGACATTCGTCTTATTGTTGCTCAAGCAAATCAATTTTTAAGCAAAGGTGGATACTTGATGTTAGAGCACGGCAAAGACCAAGGACAAACAATTGCGAGGTTACTGCTTAAGGCAGGTTTTATCGATATACAATGTCAGCGCGATTATAATCACTTGCCAAGAGTAACAGTAGCTCGGTACTTTTAGCGCTTTTATTCAATAAACGTAAAACTCTGAACTAGGCTCAAAAATACAAAATCAATATACTCATTCACCACTTATAAAAGTGGTGCAACAATAAAAATTAAAGGAATATTTACATGTACAACGCTATTAAACATACACACCTCAGTATTATTGTGCTGACTTTTGTATTGTTCGTCATCAGTTTTATATTGACGATGAAAAAATCAGACATGGCCAATAATAAGTTTTTAAAAATAACACCGCATATTTTATATACTGTGTTTGTGATCACCTTTATTTATTTGATGATCAAAAATCCGTTAAACTTATATCCATTTGTTAATGGGTGGGCATCGTCGAAATTAGCGGGATTTATTTTTTATGTTCTCTCAATAACCTTTGCCTTAAAATGGGCGAAAAGCAATTTATGGCGCATTGTTGGATTTATCAGCGCGGTTTTTTGGTTAGTCATGACGGCTCGCTTAGGATTTGCGGACCACATTAAAGTGAAAGGGTCAATAGACGATCCTAACGCTTTATTAGATACAGTTAGCAACACACTTAGTGCCATTGTGTAAGACACAGCGCGTAATGACATAGCGCTTAATTCGCGCTATTTTATGTGATCCCTGAATTATTGAGTAAAAGTGAATAATAATTATGAACACTATCAGCCACGTTAAAGTGCAAAACATCACCGTATCAAATAAAGCGCCTTTTGTTTTATTTGGCGGCATGAATGTATTGGAATCTGAAGATTTAGCGATGCGCATTGCCGAAAAATATAAAGAAGTAACCACGAAGCTCGGTATTCCGTATATATTTAAGGCTTCTTTTGATAAGGCGAATCGCTCGTCGGTGCACTCTTATCGTGGACCCGGCATGGAAGAAGGTTTGCGTCTTTTTCAGCGTATAAAAGCAGAATTTGATGTGCCTATAATTACCGATGTTCACGAACCTTATCAAGCAGCTCCCGTTGCAGAGGTTGTAGATGTTATTCAGCTACCCGCTTTTTTAGCTAGGCAAACAGATTTAGTTGTGGCAATGGCCAAAACGGGGGCCGTGATTAATGTTAAAAAGCCACAGTTTTTAGCGCCTCATGAAATGGCTCATATTATTAAAAAATTTGGCGAAGCAGGCAATGAGCGTATTATTTTGTGCGAACGCGGCAGTTGTTATGGCTATAATAATTTGGTGGTGGATATGTTGGGCATGGACCTAATGAAGCCAATGGCGCCGGTAATTTTTGACGCCACGCATGCCTTGCAAATGCCCGGTGGAAGAAGTGATTCAGCTGATGGTCGTAGAAAACAGGCGGCGCAATTGGCACGCAGTGGCATAGCGCTTGGTATTGCCGGATTATTTATTGAATCGCATCCTGATCCTGATAATGCGAAATGTGATGGACCTTGTGCTTTGCCGCTTGATCAACTTGAGGCTTATTTAACGCAGATGAAAGCGGTTGATGATTTGGTAAAATCATTCCCTGAATTGAATATAGAATAGCCATGGCGCACTTTAATTCGCTTGGTAAAGTGATAACAATATAAGCTAAAATAGCTAAGGAATTACTTAGCTACTAGAACAATCTGGCCTATGTATCGTTAGCTTTAAGCAAATAAATATCATGGGTACCCAAGCCTTTTAAATTGACAGAGTATTTCTGTGAAAATTTAAAATTATTTTCAGATAAACTGTGTAAATGCTTATCGATTAATATTGTATTTGCGCTAGCAAGTGCTTCTAAGCGTGCTGCACGAATGACTGTTTCTCCCCAAATATCAAAATTAGGATGGTTGGTGTCAAATACGCCGCAGGTTATATTGCCAAATGCTGCGCCTATCTTAACGTCTAAACTTGAAGCCTTACGCAAAGCCAAACAAGCTTGTAAAGTTTGCTCTGCAATATAGCTTAGTGCTTGACCCTGACTGTTAAAACCTAACAATAAAATATATTGATCACCATTTGTTTTAATACGTTTTGCGTCAATATTTGCGAGTGCATCGTCAAACCTTGCAAAAAGCGCATATATATTCGTGATTAGATGCAGTTCATTCTCAACATTATTAGATAAGCATTCTTGACGATTGAGGTCTTTTGCCAAGCGCGTAAAGTTACAAATGTCCAAAAAAATAACGCCCATTTCAAAACACCGTTGTGCATCTGTACTTCTTGAATCTGATTTTGGATGCTTCGATCGCGCATAATCGCCAAGTGTCAAAGGCGTGATGACGATACTGTCGGCTGTTTGATGTAAGGGCGTAGATTGCAGCGCACTTGTGGATTTGTTGTGACGGTGATTTGTTTTATTGAAACACTGTGAATTTAGTAGAGTTGGCATCATTTCACTGGGAAACATCTTTGCAAGTAAACGTTTTTGTAACTCTCGATAATACTGCAGTTGACGCCAGTTCTCTGCCAAAATCCCTCGAATAAAAAGTGCACAAAGCAAACAGGCGCTTGCAAATACTAGCGCGTTGACCTTCGCAATATGGCTTAAATAGACAACGACACCGTTGGCATGGTAGTAAGTATCAAGGCTATATACGCTAGGCAATCTTATATGAGAAATTATGAAAGCAGCCAATTGAACGACAATTGCAATACTTAATAGGCCCTTTTGATGACGGTCAAATAAGTAGCAACTGACAAACATAGAGAGTAAAAAATAATAGTGTAAATTAAGGTTATACTGCCATAAATAACATGCGGTTAAGATATAACTGAAAAATCCGACCAATAATAAACCAGTAGCACGTGCTAAGTTTCCCTTTGTTAAACACCATAACACCGAACAAAATAAAATCAGATGGATGCTTAAATTAATAAGGTGAAAACTAAGCGGTTTTATCGCAGTGCTGCCAAAATAGACTTGGCCAAAAAATAACTTACTTGACTGCGCAAGGACTACCACAATTAATATTTGCGAGATTCTACGCACAATGGCAGGGCGATCATAAAAAAAAATCTGCGCTGGTTTGTGACGTTCAAAACGCTTGCAGAGCGCCATTAATAAGCGGTTAAAAAGTAGCGAATATATTTTATTTATGCGATAAATAAAATATCGTAAAACACGAAGCCGTTGAACCCGTTGCATACTTCATCCTTGAAGTTAGAAACGCATTGAAGGGCTAGCGTTTTCTCAAGTAGAGAAAGTGTGCTGAGCTCCATTCAATGCTTTGAAGCATATTATCGTGCTTAATTATTCGTCGAGCAACTGATCTACAAGCCTGATTGCATCACCTATGTAGCTGGCGGGGGTAAGCTTTTTGAGTTCTTGCTTGGCATTTTCAGGTATGCTTAAATCATCTATAAAAGAGGCAATGATTTTGGCATTTACTTTTTTACCTCTCGTCAACTCTTTCAGCTTTTCGTAAGGTTTTTCAACGCCATACCGACGCATGACTGTTTGGATAGGTTCAGCTAATAGCTCCCAGTTATCATCGAGTTCTTTCGCCAAGCTCGCTTCATTGACTTGAAGTTTACTGATGCCTTTCAAGGTCGCTTGATAGGCAATAATCGCATAACCAAAACCCACACCTAAATTACGTAATACTGTAGAGTCGGTTAAATCGCGTTGCCATCTACTAACAGGGAGCTTCGCCGCTAAATGCGAAAAAATAGCGTTCGCAATACCCAAATTACCTTCTGAATTTTCAAAGTCGATAGGGTTAACTTTATGGGGCATGGTTGAAGAGCCAATTTCACCGGCAATGGTGCGCTGTTTAAAATGCCCAATTGCAATGTAGCCCCAAATATCACGATCAAAATCAATCACAATAGTGTTGAATCTGGCCATGGCGTCATATAGCTCTGCAATGTAGTCATGTGGTTCAATTTGTGTGGTGAAGGGGTTGTGAGTGAGCCCTAAAGACGCTATGAATTGTGCTGAAAATGCGTGCCAATCAATATCTGGGTAAGCGCTTAAATGTGCATTATAATTGCCCACTGCACCATTTAATTTACCGAGCATTGGGACAGCTTTAATTTGCAAGAGTTGACGCTTGAGTCTTACCGCAACGTTCGCCATTTCTTTGCCCATTGTACTGGGTGATGCCGGTTGGCCATGAGTTCTAGCCATCATCGCAATACTGCGATAGCGTTTCGCTAAGCCTTTTAATTCATTTATCAATTCTTCACAATAGGGCAATACTACACTTTCTAAGCCGCCTTTGAGCATAAGCGCATGCGAAATATTATTGATATCTTCTGACGTGCAGGCAAAGTGAATAAACTCATTGACGGCCTGCAGCTCTTCTACGTTGACGACTTGCTCTTTCAAAAAATACTCGACGGCTTTTACGTCATGATTGGTAGTGCGCTCAATATCTTTTATCCGCTTAGCATCGGCTTCACTAAAATCATCAACTATTTCATTTAGCAGTTGATTTGCTTTTGCTGAAAATGGAGGTACTTCAGTGATATCTTTGTGTTCAGATAACGCTTGTAGCCAACGTACCTCTACTAATACACGATGTTTAATTAGACCATATTCGCTAAAGAAAGGACGCAAGGCCTCACTTTTACTGCCGTAACGGCCATCAACTGGAGAAAGTGCGGAAAGAGAAGATAAATCCATCTAAGTACCTTTTTATTAAGTTGTTAAAACAGAGTATGTTATGTTAAGCCATCATTGTTAAACATGTGTTTGGCTTAATTTATAGTGTAATTTGATAGTGCTATTTACTAGTGTAATGTAATAATGCCTTACAACACGCTTTCTATATAAGCTAAAATTAGTTAATCACATAGCACGAAGTGCATCTCGTCCACTCTTGAGTATGGCTTTGCGGTTAAATAAAATATGACGACGTTTACCGCCAAGTTGTCTCCACAAAACGGCGGCTCTCACACCCGCCAGCAGCAATGCCCTAACTCTTTTTTGATTTGATTCTATACTTAAATTTTGTGGGTTACCTGCCACCTGAATTTTAGGTCCTAAAGGACTCAAAATGTCAGAGTATATCGATGCTAAATTGGTGATAATCTGAATATTATCAAAGTCAACGTAGCTGAGTTGTCGTTGTACATGAGAAACACGGTCACCTAATTCATTCATGGCTTTATTATTGCGATTTAACTTACGCTCTAAACTCAATATTGCTGCAATATAGCGGGTAACTTCGGAATCCTTTAGCTTATTATCAGAGTCTAATTGACTTACTAAGGTCGAAAATCCAACACTGAGGTTTTGTAATGAACCAAACACTTGCTGTGTATTTTCTGGAGAGGTTACTAAAATACTCGATAAACTAGCCTCTATAGCTGCGGCATCTGCTTCACCTTTGCGGGCTATGGACTGCACTAAACTGGCCGCTTGACAAACACCCGCGAGGGCAAGATTTTGTTCTTCTTGTCTACTATTCATATTAAGCGTGCTTCAATTGTTCTTGGTTATTTTCTGCGTGTTTAATGTATCCATCAATAATACCACCACCTAAACAAATATCATTTTGGTAAAAAACCGCAGATTGCCCAGGTGTAACCGCTTTTTGCGGCTCATCGAACATGACTTTAGCGCTGCCGTCGGGCAGTGGCATAAATACACATGCGATATCGGTTTGTCGATAGCGTGTTTTGACCGTCATTTGTGTGTTTGTTTGTGGACCCTTTCGGTCCACAAAGTGTAATTGCGTAGCGACTAAGCCATAAGAGTACAAGCTCTCATGATTTTTTCCTTGAGCTACTTTTAATACATTGCGGGCTAAATCCTTTTCGACGACATACCACGGTTCTTCACCGTACTCTTTTTGACCACCAATTAAAAGTCCTTTACGTTGACCTAAAGTGTGATACATCAAACCTTGATGCTGACCAATAACTTCGCCATTTACGGTTTCAATTACACCAGGCTTAGCCGGTAGATATTGTGCTAAAAAGTCGCTAAATTTGCGTTCACCAATAAAACAAATACCTGTACTATCTTTTTTATCAAACGTTAATAGTCCGTGCTGCTTGGCGATATTGCGTACCTCAGGCTTAGGTAAGTGACCAATTGGAAATAAAGCTTTGGCTAAATGTTGATGGCCTAAAGTATATAGAAAGTAACTTTGATCTTTGTTGTCATCTGCACCACGCACCATTTGCCATGTATTATTTACGAGTCGTTTTTGCACGTAGTGCCCCGTTGCAATATAGTCTGCACCTAAATCTTCAGCGGCAAACTCTAAAAAAGCTTTGAATTTTATTTCTTTGTTGCACATTATGTCCGGGTTTGGCGTACGCCCAGCTTTGTATTCTTCTAAAAAATACTCAAATACTCTGTCCCAGTATTCAGCGGCAAAATTAATCGTGTGTAAATATATACCTAATTTATCGGCAACTGCTTGAGCGTCGGCTAAATCTTCCGCTGCTGCGCAATACTCGTCGTTATCGTCTTCTTCCCAATTTTTCATAAACAAGCCTTCAACTTGGTACCCTTGCTGTTTTAAAAGCAAAGCAGATACTGAGGAATCTACGCCGCCTGACATACCAATGATGACTTTAATTTCAGAATAGGGTTTTTGTAAATAAGGATCTATGTTTGACATTTTTAGACGACTGACCTGAGCATGTTGGGTGAATAATAGTAAATTTATATCGTAGAACTATATGCCATATTGTCGACATTTTATTCGCTCTTAGAGTATAACAAATCCACATGCTTTTTTCATACTCTGTTGTATATATTTGCGTGTTTTGTCAGTGATTATAGTGGCTGTTCTTAATAATGCTTATTGTGTACGTTAATATATTTACCATTATCAATTCCATCAATTGTCCAATTGCCGACTCTATAACGGATAAGTCGCAAAGTTGGATGGCCGATGTGCGCGGTCATTCGCCTAACCTGCCTATTACGTCCTTCTATAATAGTAATGCTCAACCAGCAGGTAGGTATTAGTTTGCGTTCACGAATAGGCGGCACACGTAACCAAATAGTGGGTTCAGGCATTATGGCAACTTTCGCGGGTAAGGTCAGTCCATCTTTTAGATTAACCCCTTGCGACAATAAGTTGAGCGTATTCTGACTGGGAATACCTTCTACTTGAGCCCAATACGTTTTACTAGTTTTGCGTGTTGGAGACGTAACTTGATTGGCCAACTTGCCATCATTGGTTAAGATTAATAGGCCTTCGCTGTCATAGTCTAAGCGACCTGCGGCATAGACTTCAGGAATAGGGATATATTTTTTAAGCGTGGTACGATTGTTTTCGTCTGTAAACTGACTCAAAACATTAAACGGTTTATTAAACAATATAATTTGTCGTTTTGTAGAAGAAGATAAATTCATTAATTTTTTTTTGTCAAAACGAGTACTCACACAACACATTAAACATCAGATTGCTAGGCGGTCAATCTTGCGGCCTATTACAATTGCAGCAAGTAACACAAAAAGCAGATTATATCTGCCTTTTACTTTAAGAAGTTTCAGCGTAACAAAAGCCCGTTTGCGCTAGTATTTAGCGTTCTGGCTCGTTGTTATCCGATAACCCAATGTTCTCAGCATGCAAGCCTTTGGGACCTTGCTGAACATCGTAGGTAACTTCTTGACCTGCTTTTAATGAACGATAGCCATCCATTTGTATGGTTGAATAATGTGCAAAGATATCTTCGCCGCCATCATCAGGGACAATAAACCCAAAACCTTTGGCGTTATTAAACCATTTAACTCTACCAACTGCCATTTTACTACATCCTTTCCTTGAAAACTGAATCATTCGTCTCCACTATTCTATTTACATGAGGTAATATGAATGATAGAGATTAATGTGGTATGCAGCAAAAATTACCACTTGCACTTAGAGTAGTTATTTAGAGCGGATTTTGTCAAGTGAATATCCGATTAATCTTAGAAATTAATGGTTTGTTCATACTAATTGATTAAACCTGTGGTCTTAGTTAACGTTTTTTCCTTATAAGTAGTCATGAGTAAAAATAATATTAGTATAGAGCGTGAAAAACAGCTCGACATTCAACGACAGAAAACTCAGCCGCCGCCGATGTATAAGGTAATGCTGAATAATGACGATTACACGCCAATGGATTTTGTAGTCGAAATACTCACTCGGTTCTTTTCACTGGATTCAGAAAAGGCCAATCAAGTTATGCTAACCGTTCATTATCACGGAAAAGCGGTTTGTGGCATATATACTGCAGAGATTGCAGAGACTAAAGTTATGCAAGTGAATCAATATGCTCGTAAACATCAACATCCGTTGATGTGTACGATGGAACCAGCGCAATAGGGGTAACTATGTTAAATAAAGAATTAGAACAAACGCTTAACGAGGCTTTTGTTTTTGCGCGTCAACAACGTCATGAATTTATGACGGTCGAACATTTATTACTAATGCTACTAGATAACGTAGCCGCAAACGAAGCATTAAAAGCGTGTGGCGCAAAAGTAGATTTATTGCGCACCGAATTAACCGATTTTGTTAACGAAACCACACCATTGCTCAATGAAAATGATGAGCCTGACCGTGAAACCCAGCCTACATTAGGGTTTCAGCGCGTATTGCAACGAGCTGTATTTCATGTTCAATCATCAGGTAAAGGCGAAGTCACAGGCGCGAATGTATTGGTCGCAATTTTCAGCGAGCAAGAATCTCAAGCCGTTTACATTCTCAAAAAGGCGGACGTTACGCGTTTAGATGTGGTTAATTACATCTCGCATGGCGTAAGCAAAAATGAGGATGGTGGGTCACCTTCAGAAGATGTAGTGGAAGAAAGTAGCGAAAACGAAGAGAATCAGTCAATGCTGTCTAAATATGCCAGCAACCTAAATGTTGCCGCAAAAGAAGGCAAAATCGATCCGCTAATTGGCCGAGATTCAGAAGTTGAGCGCAGCATACAGATACTCTGTCGTAGACGAAAAAATAACCCTCTACTAGTGGGTGAAGCTGGTGTGGGTAAAACGGCTATTGCGGAGGGGCTTGCGTTTAGAATCGTGAATAACGATGTGCCAGAAGTTATTTCAGAAAGTACAATTTATTCACTTGATTTGGGTGCGTTGTTAGCCGGTACAAAATATCGTGGAGATTTCGAAAAGCGTCTAAAAGGTATTTTAAAAGAACTCAGTAATGATAAAAGTGCAATTTTGTTTATTGACGAAATTCACACGATTATTGGTGCAGGAGCGGCATCAGGTGGTGTAATGGATGCGTCAAACTTACTTAAGCCGAAACTAAGCAGTGGTGAGTTACGTTGCATTGGTTCGACGACCTATCAAGAATATCAAGGTATTTTTGAAAAGGATCGCGCCCTAGCACGCCGTTTCCAAAAAATTGACGTGGCAGAGCCAAGTGTAAGCGACACCACTAAAATATTAATGGGGCTTAAATCGCGCTATGAAGAGCATCATAGTGTACGCTTTACGCAAAAAGCGCTGCAAGCGGCAGCCGAATTATCTGCGAAATATATTAGTGAGCGGAAATTGCCCGATAAAGCCATTGATGTGATGGATGAAGCGGGTGCTAGCCAGCGTTTACTGCCGCCATCAAAGCGGAAGAAAACGATTAATGTAAGCGACATCGAGCATATTATCGCTAAAATTGCCCGTATTCCAGAAAAGTCAGTGTCGGCTTCCGACAAGACGGCGCTTAAAAATCTCGCTCGCAACCTTAAAATGGTAGTGTTTGGGCAAGACGAGGCGATTGAAAAAATGTCGTCAGCTATCCAACTGCAACGATCTGGTTTAGGCAATGAGACGAGACCTATTGGTAATTTCTTGTTTGCTGGACCTACCGGTGTGGGTAAAACTGAAGTCACGCAACAATTGGCTAAAATAATGGGTGTTGAACTCGTACGTTTTGATATGTCTGAATATATGGAGCGTCACGCGGTTAGTCGACTCATTGGAGCACCTCCAGGATATGTTGGCTATGAACAAGGCGGCCTTTTGACCGACGCCGTTATTAAGCATCCGCATTGCGTTGTGTTGCTTGATGAAATGGAAAAAGCGCACAGTGATATTTATAATATTTTATTACAAGTTATGGATCATGGTACTTTAACCGACAACAATGGCCGTAAGGTTGACTTTAGAAACGTGGTGTTAGTCATGACGACTAACGCGGGTGTACAAGCTACTGTGCGCAAATCTATGGGCTTTAAAGAACAAGATAATAGTATAGATGCGATGTCGGAAATTAATAAGACCTTTACGCCTGAGTTTAGAAATCGTTTAGATAGTATTGTGTGGTTTAATCACTTAAATGAGCAAGTAATTCTGCAGGTTGTCGATAAATTTATTATTGAACTACAGGCACAGCTTGATGCAAAAGGTGTGTCGTTAGAAGTTACCGAGAAAGCGCGTGAGTATATGGCTAAAAAAGGTTACGACAAGTCTATGGGCGCTCGACCAATGGCGCGCTTAATTCAAGAAGAATTGAAACGTGAACTTGCATCTGAATTGCTGTTTGGAAAGTTAGCGAACGGTGGCGAGGTGAAAGTAGGCATTAAGAATAAAAAATTAACCTTTACTTACAAGACGATTGAAAGTGCAAAAAGTGAAAAGATGGACTAGTTAACGGTAGCACAAAGTTTGTATTCCAAATTATGTGTTATTAACAATGCAAAAACGCTGTTAGTGGTTAGCTAACAGCGTTTTTTTTAATCTTTTTTACTACAACATTGTATTATCGAGCGCGATAAATTATACGCCCTTTACTTAAGTCGTAAGGCGTCATTTCGACTGTTACCTTGTCACCGGTCAGAATACGAATATAATTTTTACGCATTTTTCCAGAAATATGCGCAGTGACAACGTGACCGTTTTCTAACTCTACGCGAAACATGGTGTTAGGAAGTGTGTCAAGCACGGTACCTTCCATTTCAATACAATCTTCTTTTGCCATCTAAGTGGGTAACCTCGTTAATTAAAAAGTATAATAGTCACGGTTTATGTTGAGTTTACTACGCGTGACTAAATATTGCCGCGCGAACCATACGCGAAATACTAACAATAGTAAAGTTTTTCCTACTTAGAATAAGTAGTTTTTTGAGTAATTTAGGTCTTATTTACTTGCCTATTCAATTGCTGGATTGCTTGTATGGCCTTGCGTCAATATCCATTGATTGTTTTGAAATCGCTCATGCGGGAAGAATTTTTTTTTGTAATTCATCTTTTCACATTTATCAATTTGGTAACCCAAATACAAATAAGGAATTTGCATTTTGTTGCAAAGTTCGATTTGTTGCAGGATGAAAAATGTGCCTAGTGATTGCTTTGCTAGCTTAGGATCGAAAAATGTATATAGCGCCGATAAGCCATCTTTTACCGTATCGACAACGGCAACGCCCATTAATCTGCCGTCAATACGTCCTTCAATAAATGTCGGTGATTGCCAATGACAATACACAAAGTTTCGATATTGTTCATAGTTTGCAGGATGCATAGAGCCGTCGCGATGTACCGTATTTATATACTGTTCGTAAAGTGGGTAATAGTCATCACGATCCTCTTTCATTACTTTTATGTCCACATGTTTGTTTTTTGCCAGTACCCGTTTTTGACTTTTACTTGGCATGAAACTATCTGTTAACACACGCAATGATTCACATGCCTGACACTCCTTGCAATGAGGCCTGTAAAGCTGATCTCCACTACGCCGAAAGCCAACTTGTATCAGGCTGGAATAGTAATGATTTAAAGTGTCATCGGGCTCCATACAGACTAACAACTGCTCGCTTTGATTGTCTAAGTAATTACAAGCAAAGGCTTGAGTGACGCCAAATTTCATAGGTTAAATGCCACGTTTTTCGTTTGCCAACAATTAACGGGCTTACTGTGCTCTTTTAGTAGCTGCAAGAAGTCTTGTCTACCAACAGGCACGCAGCCTAAGCGGGTTAAATGAGGGTTAACTAATTGACAATCGATAATGTTCATTTTATTCGCTACCATGTGTTGTGAAAGCGCAAGAAATGCGGCTTTACTAGCATCAGTTTGAAGATGAAACATAGATTCACCGCAAAAAATCCCACTCACTACAACACCGTATAAGCCTCCCACAAGTTTGTCCTGTGCATTAAACACTTCAATAGAATGAGCATAGCCTAATTGATGCAAATGTGTATACGCGGCCAGCATATCTTTTGTAATCCAGGTGCCGGCTGATTCAAGCTCTGTATCCACATCATCCTGAATTGACTGCGCGGATTTTCTTGGCACATTAGCACAATGCTTGATAACGTCTTCAAAGCAAGAATTTACGCGCGCATAATAGCCATATTTTCGAATACTTTTCTTCAAGCTTTTGTTCGCAGTAAACGTGTCCGCATATATGATAGCGCGTGGGGTGGGTGACCACCATAAAATTGGTTCATTTCCGCTATACCACGGAAAAATACCTTGTTTATAAGCTGCAATAATACGTTGTGCAGATAAATCGCCACCAAAAGCTAACAATCCATTAGGTTCATCAAGTGCAAAATCAACAGAAGGGAACGTATGGGTATGGTTCAGTTTAAACAGCTCAAGCATTCATCAATGCCAATATTTTGTGCACTAAAATCTCTCTATTTAAAAGCCGCATGTTTTCAACAATTATGCGGCAACTATAATATATAGAGTAATCGGCTGATAGCCTTATTATTAAAGGGCGTCCAAGTACTTTTCTGCATCTAGCGCGGCCATACATCCGGTACCAGCAGACGTAATTGCTTGACGATACACATGATCGCTTACGTCACCTGCGGCAAATACACCCTCAACACTGGTCTGAGTTGCGTTACCCTGTAAGCCACTATTAACCTTAATGTAACCATCTTTCATATCGAGCTCGCCATCAAATATGCCGGTGTTGGGCGAGTGCCCAATGGCGATAAATACCCCCATAGTTGCTAAATCCGTGATGTCACCGCTTTGCGTATCTTTCATTCGTACGCCAGTTACACCCATTTCATCACCCACAACTTCTTCCAAGGTTTTATTCAAATGCATCACGACGTTGCCCGTTTTAGCTTTTTCAAACAATCGATCGGCCAATATTTTTTCACTTCTAAAACTCTCGCGTCTGTGTATGACATGTACTTCTGATGCGATATTAGACAAATAAAGGGCTTCTTCAACAGCGGTATTGCCGCCACCTACTACTACCACCTTTTGATTTCGATAAAAGAAGCCATCACACGTAGCACATGCACTGACCCCTTTGCCCATAAACGCTTGTTCACTGGGTAAACCTAAGTATTTTGCAGAAGCTCCCGTACAAATAATGAGAGCATCACAGGTATATTCAGCGTTTTCTCCAATGAGTTTAAATGGACGTTGCTGTAAATCGGTGTGAGTTATGTGATCAATTATAATCTCAGTATTGAATTTTTCAGCGTGCTGCTGCATACGAACCATCAAATTGGGTCCTGTTAAATCGTTAGCATCCCCTGGCCAATTCTCAACCTCAGTTGTGGTCGTTAACTGTCCACCTTGCTCGTGACCGGTAATTAGCACCGGATTTAAATTTGCTCGCGCAGCATAAACGGCGGCTGTGTAGCCTGCTGGCCCCGAGCCTAATATCAAAAGTGGCACATGTCTGGTGTTCGCCATTAAAATCTCCAAATTGTTCATATCAATGTTATATACGGGCAATGAGTGCCAATTCAACCTTAAATTGAATAATGTATTTTTTTCTGTGAATTCAGATGTGTAGTGGTTACAAAAGCTGTATATTAATTATACGACCATAAGCTTGCACCTTTTTCTCAATAGGCGCGTATAATAGAGTGCTATGCAGCAAAATAGTATCACTATTTGTCGTTCTGATTATTTAGCCAAAAATATAGTAGATATGCTAATATTGGCGACATAAACAACCAAAGGTTAGTTTTCAAAATGCTGAATAAATTTCCCACTTATATCAAGTCTGGCCAAGAATATATGCGCTTATGGCCCATGCAAAAGCAGCTTTATTCATTATTTCCAGAATGTAGAATTATTGCGGCTACTATGTTCGCGCTTAAAGTCATGCCTGCTATAGCGGTAATTGTTGTGAGTATACAATTGCACTTTTTGGGCTCAGATGCATTGCTACAAGCCATTGCCATGGGCATGTTTTTTTTAAGCTTGCCAGTGCAAGGGCTGATTTGGTTGGGACATCGCTCTGAACAAGAGCTGCCGCCCGCAATATCGAGTTGGTACAAGGGTATTTATGCAAAAATGCAAACGCAAGGCTGTCAACTACATCGCCTTAGCCCAAAACCTAAATTTATAGAATTAGCGCTTTTACTGCGCACCGCTTTTAAAGAGCTCGATAAAGCGTTTACCAAAAACTTGTTTTAATTATCATCATTTTGCCATCGTAGTACACCATGACAAAGTCGGCAGTGGTAGATTTGCTTATTTCTCAATACTTTGTTATGCCTAATTAGGCTAAGGGGAATTTTTTGGCAATCGCATTGATACATAAATTTTTGCATAGCGACTTTGCTTACATCAAGGCAGTGAGTCACGTGCGCAGGTATCGTGAAAATGGCTAACATTAAATGTTGCCACTCTTTTCCATGTGGTTTTGTACTTCTCCCGTAAAGTTGATACACCATAATATGTGCAAGTTCATGTGCTATGACCTGCTGTAAAAAGTAGTCAGTGTTGTCAGAATATAAACTGGCGTTGAGTTTAATAAGGTTTTTTTGCAATACGGCGCTAGCGGCTATTTTACCTCGCTGATTAAACAATAGGCTAGGGCAGTGCAGAGCATGCCTATATTTACGTAACTCGTTATGAGTTAGTGCCTGCGTAAACAGCTGCTGCAAACGCTCACCGGCCTTATTTTGTAATAGTGTCGGTAATTTCATCAAACATAATCCTACACGTTTTTAAGCCAAAAAAAGAGCCTATAAAAATAGGCTCTTATTGTATAAGGATAATACTAATTAACCATAGTGCATTCTAAACACAACACATAAGTTGCCATGGGATCATTTAACTCAGTCACTATTTTAGCTTTTTCATTGAGTTGGTTAGCTATTTTCATAAATGCATTTTGTTCGGTTTTAACACCTAAACCATCAAATAGTACACTTGCATTTTGCAGAATATTTGCCCACATACGCTCGTCATCAGTCAGTTCACGTTCAATATAAATTTGTTTATAATCTTCTAATTTGGCCATTTTTGCAGCACTTGCTATGGCTTCCTCTAGGCCCCCTAGTTCATCGACTAAACCAAGTTCAAGAGCTTGCGTACCCACCCAAACTCTACCTTGTGCAATATTATCGACTTCTTCTAGCGTCATACCGCGTTCTTCGGCCACTAAAGATATAAAGCGTTTATAGCCTCTCTCAATATTCATTTGAATAAGTGATTTATAACCTTCGGCAAGAGGACGGTCAGGAGAAATACCATTTAACTCTGTTGTTGCAATGCCATCGCTATTGACGCCTAAGTAGCTAAAAGAATTTTCGAAGGTCGTTAGCATCCCAAAAATACCTATCGATCCCGTAATTGTGCTTGGTTCAGCAAAAATCTTGTCAGCACTGGCCGAAATCCAATAACCACCAGATGCTGCGACCGAACTCATTGATGCCACTACGGGCTTGCCAGCTGCTTTTAACAACACTATTTCCTGACGAATGACTTCAGATGCAAACGCGCTACCACCGCCAGAATCTACTTGTAATACAACGGCTTTGACACTTTTATCAAACCTTGCTTTGCGCAGCAGTTCGGCAGTACTGTCACCACCTATTGTGCCAGGATCTTGTTCACCATCAAGAATCGATCCTTTGGCAACTACGATTGCCACTTTATTGGTTTTGTCATCTATAGATGGCATAGAGAAAGCAGGTTTTAACATCTTTAAATAGTTGTCATAGGTAACGTGATTAAACGTGTTATCTTCTTCACCTGGTCCTAACAATTCAATCATTTCGGTACGAAACTGTGCACGAGTGCGCAAGCCATCTACCCAATTATTGCTAAGGGCATACTGTGCAAAATCACCGTCAACTTGTTTAAACTTGCCAAGTAACGAGGCAAACGTTTCGTCAAAATTGGCTTCATCAAAGCCTCTTGTACTGGCGACATCGGTTTTAAATAAACGCCATAATTCATTCAACCAAGCTTCATTAGCGAGCTTAGCTTCTGGTGACATATCGTTACGTAAAAAGGGCTCAACCGCTGATTTGAATTTACCTACTTTAAACACATGAGTAGACACTTTTAGCTTTTCGAGCGCCGCAGCAAAATAGGTCCCGTAATTCGAATATCCTTCCATCAACAGGGCCCCCATTGGGTGCACATAAACACTGTCGGCATGACTCGCTAAGTAATACTGTTCGCGGCCGTAATAATCACCAATTGCAAAAACGGGTTTACCTGACTCTTTGAAGGTCTCTATGGCTTTGCCGACCTTGTTTAATTTGTCCATACCGCCGCCGCTAAAGCGATCGAGTTGCAAAACAAGTGCGTTTATACGTTTGTCTTTTGCCGCGTTTTCAACAACACTGACTAAATCTCGCAGTAATATTTCAGGGTTTTCTTGTCCTTGACCAAAGGCTTGTGATAAAAATAATTCTGCAGGCGCTATCCACGTTTTTTGGATAACCACATTTCCGGTCAAGTTTAAAATCAAGGCACTATTTTTTGCCACTTTTGGTTTTTCGGAACCAGAATTTGAAATGCCAACAACAATGGCGATGACGATGATTATGAATAAAATATTTAGTACTAAACGACGACTAAAGTTAAGCCCATTCCAAATCCCCACAAATAGAGATTTAGTAAAACTTTGTTTTTCTGACATTAATATTAACCTTGTATTATTTCCTGTTGAAGAGTTTATCTAAAGTAAGGGCTGTGCAACAGCCTTTAATTGTAATAAGTTGTTACGAGTGTATTGTAAACTGACCTTATGAATGAAACGTATCAAACGATAAATTATGAAAATTGAACTTACTCAATGATTCAATTAACTTCATTTTCGGGGTTTAGCTCGTTGATTTTGCTCAGATAGCCATTTGTTAATAACGTTTGCCATATTGCGATGATCGTTGTTTGCAAAAACCTTTAAAACGGCAACGGCATGATTATTTTTAATGGTTGTTTGATGGTGTCTTTTAAGTATCTTTTGCAATGGTCTTAACATATTACAATTGGCCAGCGAAATGGTTTAATAACTTGTTATCGGCAAATACGGTCTCGTATTTATCGCTAAATTATCAATTAAGCCGTTTTTCTGCAAAAAAAACATGAGTATCTTTTTCAAAGCTGTAGTTAAACGCGGATCGTGCTAAATTGGTTTTTTATTTTTGGACTTATAAGAGATACACTTAACACTTTCAATAGCAGACTCAATTTATGCAAGGACTATTATGGATGCATTAGACTTACTACTAAATCGCCGGTCTCAACCTCGACTAGTCGCGCCGGCGCCTGCCAATGAAGTACTTGATAACATTATACAAGCGGGTTTAGCCGCGCCTGATCACAAGTGTTTATCACCCTGGCGATTTATTGTGTGTACGGGAAAAGGCTTAGTTAAGTTAGGCGATATTTTTGAATTGGCGGCAATTGCAGCTGACGCAGAGCCAGCAAGCGTTGAACGGGCGCCCAAATTGCCACTAAGAGCACCTATGGTAATTGTAGCAATTTGTAATTATAAGGAAGATGATAAGGTGCCAAGAGAGGAGCAGCTTGCATCAACCGCATGTGCCATACACGCTATGCAGATGGCAGCGGTAGCACAAGATTTTCAGGGCATTTGGCGAACGGGTTGGTACGCTCAAGATACCACCGTAAAAAAAATGTTAGACTGTCACGAAAGTGATGAGATAGTCGGTTTTTTGTATTTAGGTACCACGTCTCTTAAAGCGCCCAAAAGGCGAACTAGAGATACAGCAGAATTTGTAGAAACTTGGGAATAGGAAGGATTGCCGATTAAAACGCTCATTGCAAAAGCGCATAGTACTAACACAAATGTACGCAGAAAAAGGCCTAATTAACGAAATAATTAGGCCTATCCTTTAGCAGTAGTAAAGTGCTAGCAACTGTATTATTAAATCAATCTATCTACTATTCAGAAACTGTCACTATTCTACATACATTCGTAGCACCTACCGTTTCCATTTCATCTCCATATGTTAGAATAAATTGGTCGCCGACTTGTAGCATATTGTTTTCACGCAGAGCCGTCATAACATCTTTTGTTAGGCAACCAGGCTCGCTATCTATTGAGTTGAAGTAAACAGGTCTAACGCCTCGATAAAGTGCCATTATATTGAGTGTTGCAATATGTCTAGACATCGCTATGATGGGAAGTGATGTGGTAATACGAGACATTAATTTAGGCGTAGTACCGCTTTCTGTTAAGGCCACAATCGCTTTAATCGTTGGCAAATGATTTGCAGCATAAACAGCTGCCATGGCGGTTGTTTCGGTTACGTTTTTGAAATGTTCATCAATACGGTGTTTAGATATTTTAACACTGGGGTGGGTTTCAGCCCCTTCACATACGCGCGCCATTGCGGCAACGGTTTCAACCGGATATTTACCTGCTGCGGTTTCTGCCGATAGCATTACCGCATCGGTACCATCTAGTACCGCATTCGCCACATCCATTACTTCGGCGCGAGTTGGCATTGGACTTTCAATCATTGATTCCATCATTTGAGTGGCGGTGATGACGACTCTATTGAGTTGACGTGATCTTGCAATTAATTTCTTTTGCACGCCTACAAGTTCAGCATCACCAATTTCAACACCTAAATCTCCACGTGCAACCATGACCGCATCAGATGCTAAAATTATGTCATCTATAGCTTCATCTGAGGCTACTGTTTCAGCCCTTTCAACCTTGGCACATATCATTGCAAAACAACCGGCTGCTTCGGCTAGCCCGCGCGCGTATTCAAGGTCAGCCCCAGAGCGAGGAAACGATACGGCTAAATAATCAACTTTCATTATAGCGGCTGTTTTAATATCCTCTTTGTCTTTTTCGGTAAGTGCTTCTGCAGACAGCCCACCGCCTAAACGGTTAATGCCTTTATTATTAGATAATTTGCCCGCAACCGTAACTTCGGTATTTATTTTACGACCCTCAACGGAAAGTACTTTAAGTTGAATACGGCCATCGTCAAGCAACAAAATATCATCTTTTTTAACGTCATCAGGTAAGGCTTTGTAGTCAATCCCTACCGATTTCTCAGTACCTGCTAACTTGTCTAATTCTGCATCGAGAATAAATTCTTGACCCATGGTTAAAATAACGAAGTCATTTACAAAACGTGAGACTCGTATTTTTGGACCTTGCAAATCACCTAGAATCCCAACATATTTGCCTAGTTTTTCAGCCACTGTGCGCACTCGCTGTGCGCGTTCAATGTGATCTTGTGCACTACCGTGTGAAAAATTCATTCTAACGACGTTAGCGCCGGCTTTGATAATAGCTTCGATCATTTCTAAACTGTCGGTAGCAGGGCCTAGTGTGGCAAGAATTTTGGTTCTACGAGACATTTTTGTTCTCTCTATAAGTTATCTAATTAATGGTTATAAAAAAAAGTTACTGAAGGATGCGTAACCTCGTCCTATTGGTTTCTATAAATTGTTACTTTTCTCTTCTTTAACAAAGCGTGAACCTCTTAAAGTATCTTTTACACGCTTTAAATTTTCTCTAAATTTGTTGCCACGGCGCAATGTAAAACCAGTGGCCAGTACATCAATAAGTGTAAGTTGTGCAATGCGAGATGCCATGGGCATATATAAGTCAGTATCCTCGGGAACGGCTAAGGATAATACATAATTGCATTCTTTCGCTAGCGGCGAATCTGCACTGGTAATACCAATCACGGTTGCCTCATTGGCACGCGCTATGCTTGCTACATCCACCAAACTTTTGGTGCGACCAGTGTGTGAGATGAAAATAACAACATCTCCCTCTTGACTGTTCATGCAGCTCATTCGTTGCATCAATATGTCGTCAAAATGCACGATAGGTACGTTAAACCTAAAAAACTTATTAACCGCATCATGTGCAACTGAGGCAGAAGCCCCTAAACCAAAAAATGAAATTTTATTAGCTTGTGTTAATAAATCTACGACTCGGTTAACCATGGCTATATCAATAGATTGACGCGCCACTTCAAGAGATGCCATGGTCGATTCAAAAATCTTATTTGTGTATTCCGTCGGGCTATCAAATTCATCTACGTGACGATTTACGTAAGGCGTACCATTTGCCAAACTTTGAGCTAGGTGTAATTTAAAATCTGGATAACCTTTAGTGTCAAGGCGTCGACAAAATCGATTAACGGTAGGTTCGCTAACATTAGCAAGTTTGGCCAAGGTGGCGATGCTTGAATGAATTGCTGATTGAGGATTAGCTAAAATCACTTCAGCGACTTTCTTCTCTGATTTGCTAAATTCGGACATATCACGAGAAATCTGTTCGAGTATATTCATCATTTGACTACATTTATATTATGATAATTACAGCAATAGTAGAACTTATTTTGTGATTTGTCATTTTTGTTGTAAGTTTTTGACGAAAAAATGTTAATTTTTTATTGGTAATATTGTATTTGTTGCCTAGAAATTAAGATTTTAGACGGTTTTTTAATTCGGATTTAATTTTAAATTGTTGAAAAATATAATATAAAATTAAATTATCATCCTAAAGGTATTTAAATTACATATTTTTACAAATTTAAACAAAATAATACATTTATATAAAATAGTTTGTAATTTTACTACATTTGTAGTTTACTAATAAAACGAAAATAAAATCATATATGCTTTACATTCTAAGTTTTGTAAAGATCACTAATTTTGAGGCGAACAATGGTTTCAGAAATAAAATACGAACCGATAGATTTTGTTTTGTTTGGCACCCTTGGTGACCTTGCACGCAGAAAATTACTTCCTTCCTTATATCAGCTTGAAAAAGCAAATTTATTACATGAGGGAACTAAAATCATTGGTGTGGCTAGACAAGAGTTATCTGATCAAGAGTTTATCAATACCGTTCGCGAAAACTTTGAAAAATTCATAACTGAAGATATTTGTGAAAAAACATGGACGAGATTCATAACGCGCTTAAATATTGTTAGCATAGATATGACGCAAACTAGTGATTATAAAAAGCTGTGTGAACATGTCGATAAAAAACGGGTAATGGTTTGCTACTTTGCCACGCCCCCTTCTATCTTTGGTGACATTTGCATAGGCATGAATTCAGCCGGTGTTATTGACAGCAGTGTTAGAGTGGTACTGGAAAAACCTATTGGTCATGACTTCGAGTCTTCGACAGTAATAAATGATCAAGTTGCAGAGTTTTTCACTGAAAAACAAATTTATCGCATTGACCATTATCTTGGCAAAGAAACAGTACTTAATCTTATTGCCCTTCGTTTTGCCAATTCTATCTTTGCCACAAATTGGGATCACAACTGCATTGATCATGTACAGATTAGTGTAGCGGAATCAGTGGGTATTGAAGGTCGGTGGGGATATTTTGACGATGCGGGTCAAATGCGCGATATGGTTCAAAACCATTTGTTGCAAATTTTATCACTTATTGCCATGGAGCCTCCTACTACTTTAGATGCTGACAGCATTCGCGACGAAAAACTAAAAGTATTAAAAGCATTGCGTCCTATTAATGCAAGTAATATTGAACAAAAGACCGTACGTGGTCAATACGCATCTGGTTTTGTAGCGGGTAAAGAAGTACCTGGCTATTTAGAAGAGTCTGATGCGAATGAAAAAAGTAAGACCGAAACATTTGTCGCGATAAAAGCGGAAATAGATAATTGGCGCTGGGCGGGTGTTCCATTTTACTTAAGAACAGGTAAGCGTTTACCCACGAAGGCAAGCGAAGTGGTTATTTATTTTAAACGTCAACCGCACAATTTATTTAGTGATAGTTTTGCGACATTGCCTGCAAATAAGTTAGTGATTCGACTGCAACCAGAAGAGGGCGTTGAAGTTACTGTCATGAACAAAGTACCAGGATTGACCAGCTCAGGCTCAATGAACTTGCAAAAAAGTAAACTTGATCTTAGTTTTTCAGAAGAATTTAGCGATCGCCGTATAGCAGATGCCTACGAAAAGTTATTATTAGAAGTTATGATAGGGAATCAAGCGCTGTTTGTGCGCCGCGACGAAGTGGAACAAGCTTGGCGATGGGCCGATTCAATTATCGAAGCTTGGAATAATAACACAGAACTGCCGGAAACGTATCAAGCAGGTACTTGGGGGCCAGTATCTTCAATCGGATTATTGGCGCGTGAAGACCGAAGTTGGTATGAAAGTAAATTGAAAAAAAAGAAATAGGGTAATGTATGCCGTTAATAACCCATGAATTTTCAACGCAACATGATTTGACAGAAGCTTTTACAGCGCGAATAATTGGCTTGCTAAACCAGGCTATTGCCAGTAAAGGTAAGGCGTCTATAGCGGTTAGTGGTGGTTCAACGCCGAAACCATTGTTTGCTGCATTATCACGGCAAATTATCGAGTGGGATAAGGTCATTATTACGCTCGCAGATGAACGTTGGGTCGACGCAAATCATGACGCCAGTAATGAAAAGTTGGTGCGTGATAATTTATTGATAAACCTTGCGCAAAAAGCGCATTTTGTCAGTTTAACCACCGACGATACTAATGCTAAAGATGCAGAGACCACCATAAGTGCTCGTATTGATGCTATTGATGATCAATATGATATCGTCATATTAGGCATGGGTGAAGATGGTCATACCGCTTCCTTATTTCCCTGTAGTGAGCAAATCGAAGCTGGTCTTGATAAGTCAAGAGTGCTAAGCGCAATTGCCACCCAGCCCACTACTGCACCGTATCAACGAATGTCAATGACGTTAGCAAAACTACTCTCTGCAAAACACGTATTTTTGCACCTAACAGGTGACAATAAAAAAGCGGTGTTAGTAGATGCATTAGCTAATTTTACCGAACTAGAAAAACCTATTAAAGCGGTATGTGACAATACGACCGTCGATTTAATGTGGGCACCGTAAAGGATTTGAAATGAATACTATTATACAAGAAGTCACCGACCGAATTATTGAGCGAAGCAAAGTTTCTCGTGCTGCGTATCTTGCGAAAATTGAAAAAGCGCGCAAACAGGGCCCTCATCGTGGTGCTTTGTCTTGTGGCAATTTGGCGCATGGCTTTGCCGCATGTGGTAAAGATGATAAAGCAGATTTACGCAGTATGACCAAGGCCAATATTGCCATAGTGTCGTCGTATAACGATATGTTAAGTGCGCATCATCCTTATGAAAATTATCCACAAATTCTTAAGCAGGCTATTCATGAAGTGGGAAGTGTTGCCCAATTCGCAGGTGGCGTGCCTGCTATGTGTGACGGCGTCACGCAAGGTAATCCTGGTATGGAACTGAGCCTGATGAGTCGCGACAATATTGCTATGGGAGCGGCCATTGGCCTTTCGCACAATATGTTTGATGGCGCATTAATGCTAGGTATTTGTGACAAAATCGTTCCTGGCTTATTATTAGGTGCATTAAGTTTTGGGCATTTACCAACTGTGTTTGTTCCCGCTGGTCCAATGCCATCAGGTTTACCAAATAAAGAAAAAGCGAGAATTCGTCAACAATTTGCCGAAGGCAAGGTAGGTAGAGATATACTGCTTGAAGCCGAATCTCAATCTTATCACTCAGCAGGTACGTGTACTTTTTACGGAACGGCTAACAGTAATCAAATGGTGGTCGAAGTGATGGGCTTGCATTTGCCGGGGTCATCATTTGTTAATCCGGGTAGTGAGTTACGCAATGAACTTACAAAAGCTGCTGGTCGCCAAGTGACACGATTGACAGAATTAACCGATACGTACATGCCTATTGGACATATAGTTGACGCAAAATCAATGGTGAACGGTATTGTGGCCTTACTTGCCACCGGCGGCTCAACTAATCACACTATGCACTTAGTTGCCGTTGCACGCGCTGCTGGTTTAATCGTTAACTGGGATGATTTTGCTGATTTATCGAAAGCGACGCCACTAATTACAAGGATATATCCAAACGGTTCTGCTGATATCAATCACTTTACCGCGGCTGGTGGCACGTCATTGCTGTTTAAACAATTACTTGATAAAGGTTTATTACATAATGATGTGCATACTATTTGTGGTGATGGCCTTGATCGCTATACGAAAGAGCCTAGATTGCAAGATGGCGAATTAACGTGGGTAGATGGCACAGTAGAGTCATTTGACAAAGAAGTGCTTGCTGATATTTATAGCCCATTTAAGCCTGATGGTGGCTTATCAGTGCTCAGTGGTAATTTAGGCAGAGCGGTTATGAAAACGTCTGCTTTAAAAGAGCCCAACTGTATATTAAAAGCTCCGGCGGTGGTGTTTGAAGATCAATATGCACTTGATGAGGCATTTAGTTCAGGTGACTTAAATAAAGATTGTATTGTCGTGGTAAGGTTTCAGGGTCCTGCAGCCATAGGCATGCCAGAACTTCATCGATTAACGCCGCCCCTAGGTGTATTGCAAGACCGTGGTTATCACGTCGCCTTAGTGACAGATGGTAGAATGTCGGGTGCATCAGGTAGAGTACCAGCTGCGATTCATCTTACGCCAGAAGCTTTTAAAGGCGGTGTCATCGGCAAAGTTGTTAGTGGTGACATAATTGAAATTAATACTGAAACGGGCGAACTTATATTGCACGTTAGCCAAGCTGAACTTGATTTACGTAAGCAAGCCAGTATCGATTTAACACAAAGTCATCAGGGAATGGGACGAGAACTTTTTGCGGGTATGCGCTCGACCCTGACCGGGGCGGAACAAGGTGCGTGCTCTTTATTTGTTGAACAAGATAGACTTGATCAGGGAGCGCTATAGCATGTCGGCGCGTTTTGTCGCCGACGTTGGGGGCACCAATATTCGTTTGGCATTGCTTGAAAACGGGCGCATTGCGAAAATAGAAAAGTACTTGTGTACTGATTTTGAAAATATAGCCGACGCAATATTACATTTTCAACAAAACACGACGAAAGAACCCCTTAGCGAGGGTTGTATTGCAATTGCGTGTCCTGTGAATGACGACATGATCAAAATGACAAATCATTCGTGGGCGTTTTCTCAAGCCGCATTAAAAGCTAAACTTAATCTTAGTGAGCTATATGTCATTAACGATTTCACCGCGGTTGCGCATTCGTTACCAACGTTAAATAAGAGTCAAGTGGTACAAATTGGCCACGGTAGTGCTCAAGAGCATGGAAATATTGCTGTATTTGGTCCCGGTACAGGTTTAGGTGTCGAACACTTAACTTGGACGGTCACGGGGTGGCAAACGTTAGATGGCGAAGGTGGCCACGTTGATTTTGCGCCAACCGATGACACTGATTTAATTGTGTGGCGATATTTGCAGAAAAAATTTGGCCGAGCCTCTGCCGAAGAGGTGCTTTCAGGCCGCGGTATAGTCAATATTTATTCTGCCTTGTGCGCGCATCATAGTGTGCTGCCAAGCTTAGTTACGCCCTCTAGTATTACTAAAGCAGGATTAGATAAGAGTGATGAAATGGCGGTATTGGCCATTGATCAGTTTTGTCGTGTAATGGGCAGTTTTGCAGGCAATTTAGCACTAAATTTGTGCACTACTGGTGGTATCTTTATTGGCGGTGGTGTCACTAGTCATTTAGGTCAATATTTTGTTGATAGTGAATTCCGCGACAGATTTGAAGCTAAAGGAACCTTTAGTCACTATGTGCATGATATCCCAACCTATCTTATAAATGAACCAGATCACGGCTTACTTGGAGCTGTGGCTTATCTAACTCAACATAGTCAGAGAAAAAATGATAATGAATAATTGGAAAATAACCTCAGCAGAAGTATTTCGTCAAGGCCCAATAGTGCCAGTATTAGTTATAGACAAGGTAGAAGATGCTGTACCAATTGCTAAAGCACTGATGGCCGGTGGTATTAACGTATTGGAAGTGACTTTGCGCACTGAAGCTGCTTTGGAAGTTATCAGAGCTATTGCAAAAGAAGTGCCTGATGCTTATGTAGGGGCAGGAACGGTAACAAATCGTGAACAATTAAAAGCAGTTACCCAAGCGGGTGCAAAATTTGCGATTAGCCCAGGCTTAACTGCTGATTTACTTGCTGCAGGTCGCGAAGGTACAATTCCGTTAATACCGGGTATATCCAATATTTCTGATCTAATGAAAGCTAACGATGCTGGCTATGACCATTTGAAGTTTTTCCCAGCAGAAGCTGCGGGTGGCGTAAAAGCGCTAAAATCTATTGGCGGACCATTTCCAAATGTTGTTTTTTGCCCAACAGGTGGTATTAGTTTAAGCAATTATAAAGAATACTTAGCGCTACCTAACGTTAAGTGCGTAGGGGGGTCGTGGCTTGCTCCAGCGGACGCGATTGAAAACAAGCAGTGGCAAGTGTTGACCGATTTAGCGAAGCAGGCTGTTTCGCTATAAAGAAATGGGCATGATAACAAGAGCAAGCGTAAGTTTGTTCTTGTTAATTTATTTTTTGCGCTTAGTATGCGGTCGTATTATCAATAATAGAAAAAAGACATTGCGATATCCGCATAAATATTGTTAGCTAATTATTTGTGTCAGGGTATGTGCTTGATGTGGCTGAATCGTGAGAGCTTGCTTATCAATAGGTGTGTTTGCTGCTTCTATACAAAGCATGTTGTGATAACCATCGTCGTTCATATCGTGCATTTTTACGCATCTATCTTGCCATGGATTCCATACCACAGTTGAATTATGTCCTACCTGAGAAAGCCTGCGTTCGGTGCATTCTGTATCACTAGCCCTATTTGTATTGTCGTGCTGCTGCATTTTCAATGTGATCTGTTGAGATTGAGTAAAGTTTACATGTTCAAACCTGTGAATACGATCCACCTCCTGATTGATTTCATAAGGTGAGGGTGCGTTGATATTATCTTCGCCACATACTTTGTCATTATATTGACCGTCAATACCCACTAATTCGACGTTTCTGATATTATCTACTTGTAAATAAGAGTGTAACGCTTGTGTTATCGAAACAGGAGACTTTCCGCTATTTTGACTCACTAACGAAAGCGTAAATTGATGGTCTATTGTAATGACTAGCTTTACATGTAAATTGCTAAAACCAAATAAATCAAGTTGCGTGGGTATCAACACTATTTGAGTACTAACAATCTGCTTTCCTTGAATCTTTTCACTCCAATCTGCTAGCTGCCAGTACTGCGAGCGCACAAAGCCGTGACTAGGATAGCCAGCATGCGTAGCATGTGCACTAAACCAAGGCCAGCAAATGGGAACGCCGCCTCTTATTGGGGTTTTCCCATCAAATAACGCAAGCTTACTTAACCATAGTCGTTGTTGTCCATCCGCTTTATTAATAAACGACAAACTGTGGCCACCAAATAGACTTATTTGCGCCGTCGAATACGCATTTTCTATAAATAAGCATAAACCCTGCTGTGTATCTTCAACAACAATGGATTGCGATTTCAAGAGTTTTGAGCGCAACTGAGAAATTGAGGGTTTATTTTTCACTTTTACACTCTGTGCAGGGTTAATTTTAAATATAAATTACAAAAAAACGGCATATAGCCGCTTTTTCATATTACTTTAGTCAACTTATTTTGAAATATGCGCAACTAAATCTAAGACTCGATGCGAATAACCCATTTCGTTGTCATACCATGAAACGACTTTAACAAAAGTATCGTTTAAGGCAATCCCAGCGCTAGCGTCAAAAATAGAAGAACGTGTGTCGCCAATAAAATCACTTGAAACCACAGCATCTTCGGTATACCCAAGAATGCCTTTCAATTCGCCTTCTGAAGCAGCTTTCATGGTTGCACAAATGGCTTCGTAGCTAACTGGCTTCGCAAGATTTACGGTTAAGTCTACTACAGATACATTCGCGGTAGGGACTCTAAACGCCATACCTGTTAGTTTACCGTTCAATGCGGGAATAACTTTACCCACCGCCTTAGCAGCGCCAGTAGATGAAGGTATGACATTCTGCAACGCGCCACGACCACCACGCCAATCTTTTAGCGAAGGACCATCAACGGTTTTTTGTGTTGCTGTTGTGGCGTGAACAGTGGTCATCAGACCATCGACAATACCGTAATTATCATTTAATATTTTTGCCATGGGGGCTAGGCAGTTAGTTGTACAAGAAGCATTCGACACAATTGCTTGCCCTGCGTAGTCATCGTGATTAACGCCCATTACAAACATAGGCGTGTCATCTTTGCTTGGCGCCGATAAAACTACTTTCTTTGCTCCTGCAGCGATATGTTTTTGCGCTGTTTCTTGGGTCAAAAACAGGCCCGTTGATTCTACTACAACATCAACATTGACCTTATCCCATGCAAGATTTGCAGGGTCACGCTCATTTGTGACGCGTATCTTTTTACCATTAACCACAAGATGACCGTCAAGCACTTCTACGCTGCCATCAAAGCGGCCGTGCGTAGAATCATATTTAAACATATAAGCAATATAATCTAGGTCGAGTAAATCGTTTATTGCAACCACTTCAATATCGCTTCTAGAGGCGGCAGCACGCATTGCTAATCGGCCAATGCGGCCAAACCCATTTATTCCTAATTTAATGGTCATAATACTCTCTCGTTTTGTTTTGTAATTAAATTACGAAAATTATGCACAATATTTTGCGAAAAAGCAAAGTATTATTATCATCTGTTGTTTTATTACAACGTAGCTGCAATTTATAAACTGGTTTTGCGCGGCGAAGTTGTGCTTAGTGCAATTCTATTTTTTAGCAATCGTTGTTAGGACATTAATTGTGCAGCACATAGAAAGTATCGAGAGTATTTATATATTTGTTGAGCCACGCTCAATTAATTGGCCTGGGATCAGCATTGTTCTTGGTTCCTCTCCGCTAATTAGGTTTAACAAATTATCAACCAGCAGTTTTCCCGCAAGCATTGTATCTTGTTTGGCAGTGGTCAGAGGAGGGTTTGCAAAATTCGCCATTGGAATATCATCAAAACCCACTACAGCTACATCATTAGGGATCTTCAAACCATGTTCTTTCAGCGCTCGCATTGCGCCGATGGCAATAAGGTCACAAGCACCAAAAAGAGAATCAAATTTCAATCCTCGTGTTAATAAATCTTTAGTGGCCAAGTAACTAGCTTGTTCAGTATACATTGCATCAATTTGTAAATTTTCATTTACTTTAATACCGGCTTTTTTTAAGGCTTTAACATGCCCTTTATAACGGGCATTAAATTCGGGTGCGCGACGAGATGCAGTACCGATAAAAGCGCAACTATTACGGCCTTTGTCTAATAGATGTTGAGTTAATTTCATACCACCTTGGACATTGTCGCACCCAATGGTGGCAATTTTCATGTCTTTTACTTCTGCGCCCCAACGGATAAAATGCGTACCTTGCTCATGCAGACGAACCAATTTTTTCTTATATTCTATGTAATCGCCATAACCAAGAAGGATAATTCCGTCAGCTTTATTAGTGTCGTCAAACTCAGCATGCCAGTCATTATCCATTTGTTGAAAAGAAACCAGTAAATCATAGCCTTTATTAGCACACGCACGTGTAATACTGCCAAGCATGGAAAGGAAAAATGGATTTATTTGCGAATCATCAGAAGTAGAATCTTCAAATAATAAAAGCGCAATAGTATTGCTTTGTTGAGATCTTAAATTACTGGCATTTTTATCTACCTTGTAATTTAATTCTTTAGCAAT
>RCMY010000498.1_pt1 | contig 36717 bp, 35 predicted proteins | sample 2041341 | NCBI WGS metagenome assembly RCMY01 (sample SAMN09708234, study PRJNA481090) | Marine sediment metagenome, whole genome shotgun sequencing project. | reverse complement strand
CGTAAAGAAAATAAATTAAGCTTCTCAATAGGAATCTTATCTATGGTTATCACTCCCTTTTTTACATCATAAAGCCGAGCAATTAAAGCAGCAATGGTTGATTTACCTGAACCGGTTTTACCCAGAATTGCCAAAGTTTCGCCCTGATTTACAGTAAAACTTATATTGTTTAATGCCTTAATATTGGTATCTTCATAAGTAAAACTCACGTTTTCAAATTCAATAGCACCTTTGATATAAGAATTTTTAGTTTCAACATTTTGAATGGCTGGTTTTTCTTCTAAGAATTCATTGATTCTTTTTTGAGAGACTTCGGCTTGTTGCACGATAGAAGTAACCCAACCAACTGCTGTCACTGGCCAAGTTAGCATATTGACATAAATAATAAACTCGGCAATTATGCCAATATGTTCAATTTCACCATTGATATATTGCATGCCTCCAATGTAAATTACCAGAATATTACTGATTCCGATAAGCAAGATCATCAATGGGAAAAATAAGGCCTGAGCTTTGTATAACGAGATGTTTTTGTCCTTGCTGGTGGTTGCTAAACTTTCAAAACCTGATGATGTTTGCGATTCAATACCATATGCTTTTATAACATTGATGCCAGAAAATATCTCTTGAGAAAAAGTAGTTAGTTTAGATAAATATTGCTGAACAATATTACTACGCTTATTAATGACTTTGCTTAAAACATATATTGAAACGGATAAAATTGGTAATGGCAGTAGCGTATATAGGGTGAGTTTTGCATCAATGCTAATCATTTTTGCCAATGCAACAATAAATAAAATTAGCATATTCATGGTATACATGATTGCTGGTCCGAAATACATTCGCACCTTTCCCACATCTTCACTTATTCGGTTCATCAAATCACCGGTTCGATTCTTTTTATAAAAGCTTAAAGAGAGTTTTTCATATTGTTTGAAGATTTCATTTTTTAGATCAAATTCAATTAATCGAGACATCACAATAAGTGTTTGTCGCATTAAAAAAGTTAAAAAACCCGAAATAATTGCAGCACCAACGATATAGAGGATATTAATAATTAGTTGTGTTTTTACTTCGTCTAAAGAAGTTACTTTGTTAGTATTATAATCTTCAACAACCTTTAATGATTGGCTTATAAGCTGCGGAATTTGTAATACAAATATTTTAGAAGCAATGGTAATTAAAATACCAGTGATTAATCGGAATCGATATTTGTATAAAAATTTGTTTAAATATTGTAATGCCTTCATTAAAAAAAACAACTAATTTTTAGGTAGCGAAGATAAGGGTTTTAAAAATATTGCGGTAAAAGTACCGTACATCTTTGAATCAAAAATATAATTTAAGTTAATTTTAAATTATAAAAATCAATGACTCAAAAAAAATCAGTAATTTTGCACCGGAATTAATAAAAATATAGTTTGACAACTTACGATCTTTTTAGTTATGGTGAATAGAAGACACATTCGAATTAAGGTAATGCAATCTGTTTACGCATTATTACAATCAAAAAGTGATAATTTAGTTAAGGAAGAAAAATTTTTACTATTCAGTACACAAAAAGCATTCGATTTGTATGTGGTGCAGTTACGCTTATTAGTTGAGGTTAAGAAACTAGCTTTGGAACATCTCGAGATAAAAAAGAAAAAATTTCTGGCAACCGCCGAAGATAAAAATCCAAATTTCAAATTTATTGAGAATAAAATTATCGAAGCTATTGAAAATAGTGAAGATATTGTTGACTACATTTCTCAGAAAAAATTAAATTATTGGAAAGATAACAGAGAATATATTCGTGTAATTTGGGATGCCATTCAAGAGAGTAAAATTTATGAGAATTATTTAGCAGCGCCGGAAGTCGGTTTCGCAGAGGATAAAGAATTTATTCTTCGAATATTTGAAGAGGTGGTGGCACCAAATGATAAACTTTTTGATTTTTATGAAAGTTTGAATTTAAGTTGGGTTGATGATTATCCTTTAGTGAACACTTGGATCTATAAATCGATGAAGCAACTTAAAAAAGGAAATGTATTTCAACTGAACGATTTTGAAATTAAGGAAGATGATAAAGAGTTTTTGACAGATTTATTCAAAAAAGTTGTGTTACATCATGTTGAATATACCGATGATATAAATGATAAAACACCAAACTGGGATGCAGAGCGTATTGCTGAAATTGATTTAATTTTAATAAAAATGGCAATTACCGAATTTTTATATTTTCCTTCAATTCCTGCCAAAGTTACCATCAATGAATATATTGAAATTGCCAAAGACTATTCGACCAATAAGAGTAGTTATTTTATAAATGGGGTATTAGATAAACTTTTGAAAGATTATAATAAAGAGAATAAACTAAAGAAGATAGGTAGAGGTTTGTTATAATAATTTCTATTTTTGTATAATAATATAAATTTTAATCATGAAAAAAAGAATAGCATTTTTATTAATGAGTTTAACAATGATTTTTTTCTTTGTGTCTTGTAATGAGGCTCCAACTTCAAAAATTAAACAGGAGAATTTAGAATTAGCTAAAAAAAGAGATGCCGAAATTAAAAAAGGTGGTCCGATATTAAGTTTTAATAAAACGGAACACGATTTTGGTACTTTAAATGAAGGTGATATTGTTGAAACAGTATTTGAATTTAAAAATACAGGAAAGTCAGAGCTTATCATTCTTTCAGCAAAAGGGAGTTGTGGTTGCACAGTGCCTGAATGGCCTAAAGAGCCAATCATGCCTGGAGAAACTGGTGAAGTAAAAGTAAAATTTAACACTTCAGGAAAACCAAATAAGCAGCAAAAGCAAGTTACGCTTACAACCAATACCGATATGGGTCGTGAAGTGATTACCGTGCTAGCTCAAGTAACGCCAAAGGCAAAAATTCAAACAAATAGTTAATTCATAATATTTAAGATAATGATTCAAAGTATTTTTTTACAAACAGGAGGGAGTTCTATTGGTAATTTCATTCTAATTCCGTTAATGTTTTTAGTATTGTATCTTTTCATGATTCGCCCACAAATAAAGCGTCAAAAAAATGAAAAGAAATTTCAGGCTTCTATAGCTAAAGGTGCAAAAATTGTTACAACAAGTGGTATTCATGGTAAAATAGTAGATTTAATCGATAGTGATAATACTTGTGTAATTGAAACTGGTGCCGGAAAAATTAAGTTTGAAAGGTCAGCTATTTCTATGGAGATGAGCAAAAAATACATGCCAGTCGAGACTAAAAAGAAATAAATCTTTAATTCAAAAAAAGTTCTATTTCGATAGGACTTTTTTTATACTTTTAGGTTAAATTAAAGATGAATAAAAAAAAGCAGCAAAGTAAAATTGATTCTCTGAAAAATAATAAAAAACTACGTGTTTTTTTGTTGTTTTTGACAATGTCTATTTTGTTTTGGATGCTAATTAAATTGTCTAAAAATTATATTGCAGAGGTGGAATTTAATTTGGTTTACACCGAGATACCAAATAATAAATTACTTCAAAATGAACCTTCTGCTAAAATAAAATTGACCCTTAATACCGTTGGCTTTAAGCTGTTAAAGTATAGTTTTAAAACTAGAAATCTTAAGTATAGCTTAACTGATTTGAAAAGAAAAAACGGTTCATTATATTACAGTTTATCCGAATCAAAACTTAATTATTTGCAAGCACAACTTACGGCAGAAACGAAGGTTTTAAAAATTGAACCAGATACGTTATTTTTTGATCTTGGGGTAAAAAAATCTAAAAAAGTACCTATAATTTCCGAAGCAAAGTTACATTTTAAAACAGGGTATAACTTGATAAAAAAATATACCCTGCACCCGAATGAGGTTACGGTCTCAGGACCGACAAAATTTATTGATTCCATTACCGAAATAAAAACCGAAAAATTAGAATTGCACGATATTTTCAGTTCATTTGAACAGGAATTAAAGTTGATTCTTCCAAACAATTCGGTTGCCTTTGATTTGGAAAAAACTACTTTAAAGGGGGAAGTAGAAAAGATTACCGAAGGCTCTTTTCAGATTACCTATCAAGTTATTAATTTGCCTAAAAATTACTATATCAGCACCTTTCCTAAAGAAATCAAGGTGGTGTATCAGGTGTCCCTTACGGATTATAATAAAATATCAGAAAATAGTTTTGAAGTAATTTGTGATTACAAAGAAACAGAGGATAACAATTTAGATTATTTAATTCCGAAAATTAGTGAGAAACCTGAGATTTTATTTGATGCAAAATTAGTTCCGAATAAAATTGAATTTTTGATTAAAAAATAAGTCAATGAAGGTAATCGGACTTACAGGAGGTATCGGCAGCGGAAAAACAACCATAGCAAAAATGTTTGAAGATTTGGGTGTGTCTGTTTATTATGCTGATGATGAAGCCAAAAAACTTATGAATTCATCCAAAGTAATCAAAGAAAAATTGATAAACTCTTTTGGAAAAGAATCTTACACATCCGGAATTTTAAATAGAAAGTATTTGGCAGATCTTGTTTTTCATGACAAAGAAAAACTGGCAGAAATTAATGCAATCGTGCATCCAGAAGTAGATAGACATTTTAAATCTTGGGTTCAAAAACAAAATGCACCATATGTGCTGCAAGAGAATGCAATTATTTTTGAAAATACGAAGCAAGATGCTTTTGATGCTTTAATTACCGTTTCAACTCCAACTGAGGTGAAAATTGACCGGGTAATAGCGCGGGATGCAACTTCAAGAGATAATGTATTGGCAAGAATTAATAATCAGCTAAATGATGCATATAAAATTGCAAACTCTACCTATGTAATTTATAATATTGATTTAGAGGATAGTAAAACGCAAGTTAATGAAATTCATCAGAAAATATTAGCCTTCTAGAAAGCTTTGGATTTATATTTTTCTTAAATATTTGTTAAATTGTTGCTATCAGTCGTTAACATTTGTTAAATCAATCAAAATAACCTAAAAGTTATCCTAAATTTGTCCTAATGAGTAAACGTGTTTTTGCACTGCTGATAGTGCTTATGAGTATCGCTTTAATTGGAATTATTACGGTACAAATTTTTTGGATTAAAAGTTCAATTGAAATACGTGAGCAGCAATTCTCAACGAGCGTGAAATTTGCATTGGCAAAAGTTTCCGAAAACATTCAAGAAAGAGAATTTCGGGATAACGTGAATGAGTGGGCTCCAGTTTTAGATAGTATGCAACATCTAAAAGAGAGAGGAGTAAAGGATATGTTCTTTGAAAGAATTGATACTGTTAGAAATGAAACATTTACTTTTCGCCAAAGTATTATTGAAAATGATTACAAAACACAAATAACACCTTTTGAATCAGATTCAATAAATTTTAAAACCTTTATTCGTCAGCAAGAAACTGAAATAGAAAATATTGAGTTTAAATCGAAAGATTTTGTTGAATTGTCTCCTAAGGAGAGAATTGTAAAATTAGAGAGACTTGATAAATATGATAAATTAAATTTAGAGGAATACAATCAAAATATCGCCTCTAGAAGACCGATTTATGAAAGGGTAAGTAATATTGAAATACAACTCAATTTAGATAATGAGTTGAAAGCAAGAAACATTGAAACGAAATTCGAATTTGGTGTTTTTAACGATGATTTAATTACAAAAGTTAAGTCGGGTAAGTTTAAAAAGCAAGATAAATACAGTTATGCTGTACCCTTATTTGTAGATAATGATGGATTGAGCGATTATTCTCTGCATGTAAGTTTTCCTGATAAAAAGCAGTTCATTTTATCAAATATTTCATGGATTTTGCTCTTGTCTGCTTTGTTTATTTTTATTATAATTTTAGCATTCGGAAGTGCTATTTATCAGTTATTTAAACAAAAACAAATTTCTGAAATTAAAACCGATTTCATCAATAATATGACGCACGAGTTTAAAACCCCGATTGCGACCATTAATTTAGCTATTGATTCGATAAAGAATCCAAAAATAATCAATGATCAAGAAAAGGTTATTCGCTATGTGGAAATGATTCGAGAAGAAAATAAGCGTATGCACGCGCAAGTTGAAAATGTATTAAGGATTTCTAAATTAGAAAAAAAACAATTAGATGTAACAAAAGATGTTGTCGATTTACACGAAATAATTGAAGATGCCATTTCACATGTCAATTTGATTGTAACCGATAAGAACGGTTTCATTCATGAACATATGGAGGCTACTTTATCGGAGGTTTTAGGTAGTAAATTTCATTTAACAAACATGATTACCAATATTTTGGATAATGCAATTAAATATTCTGATGATGCACCAAAAATAGATGTTTATACCGAAAACGCTGGAAATAATATTATCCTTAAAATTAAGGATCAGGGAATTGGAATGACAAAAAGTGTTCAAAGAAGAATCTTTGATAAATTTTATAGAGAACAAACAGGAAATATTCACAAAGTTAAAGGGCACGGTTTAGGTCTTTCTTATGTTAAAAGTATAACTTTACAACATAACGGTGCAATTCATGTTGAAAGTGAGAAAGGTAAAGGCAGCACTTTTATAGTTAAAATACCATTAATTTAAAAATAAATAATATGGCAAATAAAAAAATATTACTCGTAGAAGACGATCCGAATTTTGGAACCGTTTTAAAAGACTATTTAGCATTAAATGATTATGATGTAACTCATGCTAAAGATGGACTTGACGGACTCATTTCTTTCAAAAATGATGATTTTGACATTTGTATTTTAGATGTCATGATGCCAAAAAAAGATGGATTTACTTTGGCAAAAGATATTAGAGCAATAAATGCGGATATTCCAATAATTTTTCTCACCGCAAAAACTATGAAAGAAGATGTTTTAAAAGGATATCAAGTGGGTGCTGATGATTACTTGAATAAACCTTTTGATTCGGAAGTTTTGTTGTATAAAATTAAGGCAATTATGCAACGAAAAGATGCCGATACCTTAACAGATGACAATCAATTTGAGTTTGAAATAGGAGGATTTCATTTAAATTCAAAATTACGCCAATTGTCTTTTAAAAATGGAGACCCACGAAAATTGTCACCAAAAGAGAATAAATTGCTAAAGCTTTTAGCTTTATATAAAAACGATTTATTGCCTCGTGAGTTGGCATTGACGAAAATATGGAGAGATGATAATTACTTCACTTCTAGAAGTATGGATGTATATATCGCTAAGTTGCGAAAATATTTAAAGCCAGATGACAAAGTGGAAATCGTCAATATTCATGGTGAAGGCTTTAGATTGGTCGTAGAATAAAAAATTGTAAACAGTATAAATAGAAAAGCGGGCTTATTTTTAAGTCTGTTTTTTTTTGATTTTTTTCGAACTGCTTTATCACAAAACGCTTTTAAGAATTTTTATATTTTATGTAAAAAATAAAGTTTATTGAGTAAATTTGGACTTGTTTAAATCTTAATTCAATAAATTATTTCATGTCGCAAATCATTAGAATCTATAATGAAAATCCAAATCCGAAAGAAATTTCGAAAGCTGTAGAAGTTTTACGAAATGGGGGTTTGATAATATATCCTACAGATACTGTTTATGGTTTGGGTTGTGACATAACCAATAATAAAGCTCTTGAAAAAGTTGCTAGATTGAAAGGAGTTAAGTTAGATAAAGCGAATTTTTCATTTATTTGCTATGATTTAAGCAACTTATCGCATTATGTAAAGCAAATTGATACACCGACGTATAAAATTTTAAAAAGAGCACTTCCAGGTCCGTATACATTTATTTTAAATGGAAATAATAACCTACCAAAGGGATTTAAGAATAAAAAAACAGTTGGTATTCGTGTTCCCGACAATAATATTATCCGAGAAATCGTAAAAGAACTGGGTAATCCAATAGTTTCAACTTCGATAAGAGATGACGATGATGTAATCGAATATACTACCGATCCCGAACTTATTTATGAAAAATGGAAAGACAAGGTTGATTTGGTAATTGATGGTGGTTACGGTGATAATCTGGCGTCTACCGTAATTGATCTCACCGGCGATGAAATAGAAATAGTGCGTGAGGGAAAAGGAGATTTGGATATTATTTAATCAAAAATAATTCCTCTATACTCTCCCTCTTGGTATGTTATGAAATAATTATACCATTGATAACAGATATCTAAATACAGAATTTCACACTATGAACCTTTGCATTGAGAATTTAATAAGTTTGGCTTTGCAAGATCAGTTTGTTTAAAACAAAAACTCTATTTATTATTTCGTAATTCTTTGTAGTTTTTGTTCAATTTTTTGAGTAATATTCCATAGATAATTCTATAAAATCCCCAAAATAAAAATAAGGTAAAAGTAAAAAGTCCCAAAGCAATAAGCCATACTACTAACATATTAGTATTTTCGGGAAGCTTTTGCATAAATAATGGCGAATTAAAGATTTTATAAAACATATGAAGTCCGATGATTGCAGCCATTGCTATATTGTAATATATATAATATTTTACTGTTTTACGCGTATTTAAAATACTTTTCAAAAGCTTTTTAATGCTTTTTTCAGCGGATATATTTTTGTAATTTTTATAAAAACAATAGATAAAACCAAGAATAACAACAACATGAATTACAGTATAAATTTTCATAATATTTAATAGACCATAATTTTCATACAATTGCTTTGTGGCATCTAAATCAGTAAAAAACACGATCAGATTTGGTAAAATAAATTCTAACAAACTAATGATTAAAATCCATTTTACTATTGATGAAGACTTTTTATGAACCATTTCAAAAATATCTCCTTCAGAGAATTTTATAGCCGATTCCTCCTGGTCACGCCAAATATTTTTAAGTTTATCTAATTGGTCCATTTTTTATGGATTTAAAATATTTTTCAATTTTGTTTTTGTACGATTCATTTTTACTCGTGCATTTACTTCACTAATTCCTAGCGTTGTAGCAATCTCTTTATAATTTTTATCCTCTAAATATAGCAGTGCCAACGCTTTTTCAATATCATTCAAACTATAGATAGCGTCATATAGTAATTGCAATTGTTTGTCTTTTGAATCGTCATAATCGTGATATTCCAACTCTTTTAAATTATCATATATCTGGGTTGTCTCTACATTTCGCTTCGTTTTTCGATATAATGAAATTGCCGTATTAAAGGCAACCCGATACATCCACGTACTAAATTTAGAATCCCCTCGAAATTTGGGATAAGCTTTCCAAAGTTGAATTGTAATTTCTTGAAACAAATCTTTGTGCGCGGCATCACTATTTGTATAAGATCTACAAATTTTGTGAATGATGTTTTGATTACTTTCTAATTCTTTTACGAATTCTTTTTCAAGTTCCCGGGTCACACAGTTATCAATTTAATGATTAGTAGTAAAATTAATGGTTTTGTTACAAAAGATTATACGTTCTATGATAATAATTTGGTTTCGGAATCTATTTTTTTACAATTCATCGTTGATTTTTTACAACTCAGCAGAATATAATTTTAAAATTGTTAGGATTGGTTCAATTTTGTTCCATCATTAATTAGTAACAATTAAATTTATATGTCATGGTAAGAATTTTAGTATTTATTGTAATTTATGTTTTTAGTGAACTAGGTTATGCACAAGCAGTAGAAATTGATAAAATCGATGATCTCAAAAAAGAATCGTACAGTGTCCGTATTGAAATTAATAATATTCGCACTGATGAAGGCAAGGTATATTTCGCACTTTATGACTCTGAAAGTAATTTTATTAGCAAGAATTCGATTAAAGCAGCCGAATCAGTTGTTATAAATGGAACTGCTACTATTGTTTTTGAAGATTTAGAACCCCAAACTTATGCAGTTGTTTGTTTTCACGATGCAAATAGTAATGGTAAAATGGATTTCCAAGAAAATGGAATGCCTATAGAAGATTACGGATTAACAAATAATGTGATGAATTTTGGTCCACCACAATTTGACGATGCTAAATTTGAATTGATAAATAAAGACCTTAGCTTTGAAATAATATTTTAAACATTATAATGAAAGAATTAACCAGTAATATAAAAACTATTTTGCTTCTAGGAACTATTGTATTTTTCTTAGGGATGTTCTTTTTCGGTGATGGACTCCATGAAGATTGGCTTGAGAACATGCAGAATTACGGAATTTATATTTTGTATGCCTTGGTTTTAACACTGGTAAACGGCTATTACTTTAGGTATATCACTATAAATTATCCTTGGAAAATAGACTTTAAGAAGCAATTAATTTATGGTTTTTCCGGATCATTAGTTTTGTCAATTTTAGCATTGATTGTTTTGCGATTTGTAGTTTCAGTGCTATTTTACAATAATGATCCTGCAACATTTTTAGTTGGTTCAAAAAGTTACTTTTTGTTTAGTATTTCAATTACAGTCTTCATTACCATACTTTTTTACTTGATTCATTTTTATAAAACAAATGCCGAGCAAAAAGTAAATGAGTCACAAATAGTTGCGAAAACGGAGACTGCAAAATACGAAAGTCTGAAAAGTCAATTGGATCCGCATTTTTTATTCAATAGTTTAAATGTATTGACCTCATTGATTGGTGAAAATCCAGAATTAGCTGAAAAGTTTACCACAAAATTATCCAAGGTATATCGTTATGTTTTAGAGCAAAAAAGTAAAGATTTAATTCCGTTAGAAGAAGAATTGCAATTTGCTGCAACCTATATGGAATTACTCGAAATGCGATTTGAAGATGCTATTCATTTTGAATTACCCGAAAAAATTTCAAATCCTGATTATAGAATTGTGCCATTATCTTTGCAAATATTATTAGAAAATGCGGTAAAACACAATGTAATTTCGAGTGAGAATCCGTTGAAAATTAAAATTAGTGAAGAAAACGGCTATCTAATCGTATCGAACAATCTCAATGAAAAATCAGTTTTGACTAACAGCACCAAAGTTGGTTTGAACAACATCAAAGAAAGGTATAATTTGATTACACAAAAAAAAGTTGCAATAGGAGTAGAGAAAGGTGATTTTATTGCAAGAATCCCATTATTAACCCAAAAAATTAAAATGATGAAAACTAATATAAACGAAGAAACAAAATATTATAGAGCCAAAAAAAGAGTAGAAGAAATCAAAGGATTTTATGCCAGTTTAATAGCATATTGCATGGTAATTCCGTTTTTAATCTTTATTTGGTACAGATTCACATCCAATACTATCCAATGGTTTTGGTTTCCAATGTTTGGATGGGGATTTGGCTTAATTTTTCAAGGGATGCATGCTTTTGGATACAATCCGATATTTGGAAAAGACTGGGAAGAGCGTAAAGTACGTGAGTTTATGAAAGAGGATGACAAACAATATTGGGAATAAATTAATTCCGTTTAACACTTAAACTTAAAGAAAATGAAAGATTTTACAGAACAAGATAAATACTTGCAAGCAAAAAAAAGAGTCGAAAAAATTAAAGGTTTTTATGCCCATTTATTTTGGTATTTGGTTGTAAATGCATTTATAGCTTTTATGATATTGAAAAATTCAGATCCAAATGATTTGTCATTTTGGACTTTTTCAACAGCAATATTTTGGGGAATTGGATTAGCCTTTCATGCTTATGCAGTTTTCGGAAAACAGTTTCTTTTTACCAAAGATTGGGAAGAAAGAAAAATAAAAGAGTTTATGGATGAAGATAAAAGAGAGTATTGGAAATAATTTTAATAGTATTTAATAAAAAACAGGTTTAATAAAATGAATGTAATTATTATCGAAGATGAAAAGCCTGCTGCGCGAAGGTTACAACGGTTACTTTTAAATATTGGAATAGAAGCAAAAACCATGTTGCATTCCGTTGCAGAATCTGTAACATGGCTTTCGGCAAACGAACATCCTGATTTAATACTTTTAGACATTCAATTGTCGGATGGATTATCCTTTGAAATATTTGAAGAAATAGAGGTGAAAAGTGCGATTATTTTCACAACAGCCTTTGATGAATACGCCTTAAAAGCGTTTAAATTAAATAGTGTAGATTATTTGTTAAAACCTATTGATACCGATGAATTGAAACAGGCAATTGCAAAGTATCGTCAAAATAATTTAAAGCCTGTTGATTTACATTTTGATATGCAACAAATCAAAAAAATGTTGGTAAATCCTTTAGATAAGGAGTATAAAAAAAGATTTACGATTAAAGTTGGTCAGCATTTAAAAATAATTCCGATTTCTGAAATCGAATGTTTTTATAGTGAGAATAAGGCCACCTACATCTACACGAAAGAAAACAGAAATTATTTAGTGGATCATACGTTGGAGCAATTGGATGCTAATTTGAATCCGATAAAATTTTTTCGGGTGAACCGAAAATGCACCATACATATTGAAGCAATTAAAGATATTATTTCGTATTCGAATAGTCGGTTACAAATTAAACTGCACATTTCTTCCGATTTAGAAATTATCGTGAGTCGCGAAAGAGTAAAAGATTTTAAACTTTGGTTAGAATAGTTTTTCTTTTAGGATGCCGGGTTCTGAAAAAAACTAAACATATTGCCGCCATAGGTTTTAGATTTGATAAAACTATCATTTTGAGACAAGTCAGTTTGTTTAGAGTGCTCTATAATTAGCGTTCCATCATCCAATAAAATGTTTTTATCAAAAATTAAGTCTACAATTTTTTGAAATTCTTCTACTGCGAAATCATAAGGCGGATCGGCAAAAATAACGTCAAACTTTTGATTCGTTTTTTCTAAAAAAGAGTACACATCGCTTTGTATGGTATGCAAATGTAATTCTAGTTCTTTGTCAATTTTATTAATAAATTGAATACATCCGGCATGTTGATCTACTGTGGTGATTTGTTTGGTTCCTCTTGAAGCAAATTCATAACTAATGCTTCCAATACCAGCAAATAAATCCAAAACAGAAATTTGATCCAAATAATAATCATTATTCAAAATATTAAACAAAGATTCTTTTGCCATATCTGTGGTTGGTCGCACCGGTAAATTCTGCGGTGCAATAATTTTTCTACTTTTATGTTTTCCTGATATAATTCGCATTAATATTGATTTAAAAGTGTGAAATGCTGTCTTTTGGTCGCTTCTGTAATTCTTGCATTAAAATTGTATTGATATCTATTTTCGAGCAAACTTACGTTGCGAATATAAGTATAAGCTATTTTAAATTTTTCACTTTCTTTTTCGATAAACCCGGAAAGAATCAATTCAAACTTTTCTGGATTTAATTGCAATTGTTCTGCTATAAATAGAATATAATAAATAAAATCTTCTTTTGTTTCGTATGAAAACGAATTATACAATAATAGCTTATTTTTGGCAATTGCTACAATTTCTAGTTGTGTTTCTAAAACATGTACAAAAACATGAGGGCGCTCACTAAATTTATAGGTATTGAGCAAACTTTCTACTAAAATTGTAGAGGCATGTTTGTATTCAAATCCACCAAATTTATCTAGAAAAAAATTATTGATGTTTACAAAAGGTACATAAACATTAATGATCTCATGATTTTCAATAGGATCAAAAACGATATAATCATTTTTATAAATTTTAGAACTAAATTTAATGTATTGCTTTAAATTGTCAGGATCAAATAGTGCATTAGGAACCAGCGAAGATAAACGGTTGACATGGGTAATATTAACAGAGCCATAACGTTGTTGTAGCAATTCTTCTGTTTCAAATAATTGTACAACATTTTCTAAATGCTTTTCCGGAGTATTAGATTTATTAGGAAAGGAAAAATGTTCAATTGTATAAACTTCGTTGGCATCTATGTTTAGTATACAAAAAGAAAATCCATCCAAACTGAGTTGGATGGATAAATGACAATCTTTAAGATCGTTATAATCGAAACTATTATTTAACTTGTTCTTCTTTTTTTCCATCATAAAATGGAGGCCAGTTACCATTTGAATTAACTTCACTTAACGATCCTACTGTAATATACTCTCCAGGAACGTTAATACCACCAAGAGCTTCCTTTTCTTGACGAATTAAGTCTTTGCCCAAACCTTCTAAAACAACATCTTTATTAACTTTGGCTTCAAAAACGGAAGTTTTAACACCTTGTATTTTTTCTACAAGACCGGTTTTCAATTCAAATTGTGCATTTGTGCCAGGAACACTCATCATATTTTTATAATCTCTACCTTTAAAATCGTTTATTACAGGTTTAAAACCGATGGTGTCAACGATTCTTTTTTCTACATCGATGGTAATTCTACCTCTTTGTTCTGTTACAACAATATTTTTAACTTCAGTAATTGCGAAACTATCTGTTTCTATAAAATTAATTAATTGTTCTGGCTTTGCAGTAAATCTTCTGTGTACCTCTGCATAAGCCAATTCGGCATCACGAATGGTTTTTAAATTTTGAATCACCTTGGCATATCGAACTCGTTTCTCTTTATTGAAGTGAATAGGTTCCATAATGCTATCGTAAATTTTATAGCCAAAAAACAAAATAAAAACCCACAGTACAACAGATAATACAGGTTTCAATTTTTTAGGCAATTTATTTACAATTAAGTAAGCCAACCCTGCAACAGCCAAAATAGCTAAAATAATTATTAAGATAGAAATCATTTTTTAAAATTTAATTTTTATTAGGTTATACGCAAATCTACAAAAATTTTTCAATCACAAAAGTATTTATTTTAGATTATCGTATTAATTTTTTAAAAATTTTAAAAAATATTGTTTTTGACTTTTAAATTGCATTATTTATCGATGCAATAGGATTTCTACTTAAGTTTGTAAATTGTAAACCTGCCTACTAGCAAGCCAATAGATGATAAAAGAGCCTTCGAAACTTTACTTTGAATTTTTAGACCGTTTTCCGTTTACACCAACCGTAAAACAAGATGAATTGTTAAAACGGATTTCCCATTTTCTTCTTTCAAAAAATAAAGACGCATTATTTGTATTAAAAGGATACGCTGGTACGGGTAAAACAACAATAATCAGCACTTTAGTAAGTAATTTATGGCAAACAGGTTTAAAGGCGGTCTTGTTAGCGCCAACAGGACGAGCAGCGAAAGTTATTGGTAATTATTCTAATAGGGAAGCATTTACTATTCATAAAAAAATTTATCTACCCAAAAAAGAAAAAAGTGGAGGAGTTAGTTTTGTTCTGCAAAAAAATAAGCATACTAATACTATTTTTATAGTTGATGAAGCCTCTATGATTCCTGATCGTTCATCTGATATGAAACTTTTCGAAAACGGGTCTTTATTAGATGATTTAATATCTTACGTATACTCAGGGAAAAATTGTAAACTTCTGTTAATTGGTGATACAGCTCAATTGCCACCGGTAAAATTAGAACTTAGCCCAGCGTTAGATACTTCTGTTTTAGAGCATGATTTTCACAAAGATGTGGAAGAAATCGAACTTAACGAAGTAATGCGTCAAAATGTTGATTCGGGTATTTTGCTTAATGCTACTGAATTGCGGTTAAAACTAGAAGATACTTATTTTGAAGATTTTAAATTCCAAATCGGTTACCCAGATGTAATTCGGTTGAATGACGGTTATGAAATTGAAGATGCGATTAACCAAACCTATGATAATAATGGAGTGGAAGATACCGCAATTATTGTGCGTTCAAACAAAAGAGCAAATCAATACAACCAGCAAATACGTTCTAAAATTTTAGGTCAAGAAAATGAAATAGCTACCGGAGATTATGTCATGATTGTAAAAAATAATTATTTTTGGTTGAAAGACTCTACACATGTTGGGTTTATTGCCAATGGTGATATTTGCGAAATATTAGAGATTTTTAATTACAAGCATATCTATGGTTTTCATTTTGCAGAAGTAAAATTACGTATGATTGATTATCCAAAACAGGCTCCTTTTGAAACGGTTATTTTGTTAGATACTTTGACGAGTGAATCACCATCTTTAACTTTTGAAGAATCTAATCAATTATATCAAGAAATCGCCAAAGATTATGCGCATGAAAGAAGCAAATACAAAATCATGCTCTCTATAAAGAACAATAAATATTTTAATGCCCTGCAAGTGAAATTTTCATATGCCATGACTTGTCATAAATCGCAAGGTGGTCAATGGCAAAATGTATTTGTTGAGCAACCTTATTTGCCTAATGGTCAGGATATTTCGTATCTTCGATGGTTGTACACAGCAATTACCCGTGCACAAAGTAAATTATATTTAATTGGATTTAAAGAAGACTATTTTGAAGAATAATATTGGTGCCACGGCAATTGTATTAATAGCAGTTTTTTTTCTTTTAAACGCTTGCTCAAGCGCAAAAAAAATTAATAGTGATCTGGTAAAAGAGTCCAAAATGAATACCTTTTTCAAGGGATTGGTAGTTTACAATCCGAAAACGGATAAAGTTTTGATGAATTATAATGGTAACAAATATTTTACGCCCGCATCAAATACAAAACTTTTTACTTTTTATGCCGCCTATCGTTCGTTACCCGATTCCGTTACCGGATTAAAATATGCTTTACATCGAGATTCGCTAATTATAAAAGGCACAGCTGATGCCTCTTTTTTATATGGATTTGAAGAAAGCAAAACCTTAGATTTTTTAAATTCGAAAAGTGAAAATATTTATTTGATAGATGAAAGCATATCCGAAAATTCATTTGGTGATGGTTGGGCTTGGGACGATTACGGCTATTATTATATGCCAGAAAAATCTTTGTTTCCCATTTATGGAAATTTAATCAAACTCACCAAAAAGGGAAATGCGATTTCGGTCAAACCGGAATTTTTTCAGCAAAGCATCAAAATTGATGATGATATAACCATTCGAAGAGATGTTTTTGATAACAATTTTTATGTAAAGAACAGCACCGAAGTGACCGATAGGGAAATTCCGTTTAAAACCTCGAATCAATTGGTAGCGGATTTGTTGAGTGAAGAATTGCATAAAAAAGTGACTCTAATTCCATCCCTAAAGCAAGATGATTTTGTAAATTTTAAAAGCGTCGCTTATGATTCTTTATACAAACAGATGCTAACCATTAGCGATAATTTCATTGCTGAACAACTCATGATTCAAGTTGGTTTTGAAAAAAATGGAGAATATAGTGTTGAAAAAGGTATAGAATACGCTCTTGATAATTATTTGCAAGATATTCCTCAAAAACCACGATGGGTAGACGGTTCTGGTTTATCTAGATATAATTTATTCACTCCGGAAAGTATGGTTTACATATTAAAAAAAATGTATCGTGAAATTCCGCGAGATAGATTGTTTTCTTTCTTTCCTGCTGGAGGAGTTTCTGGCACCTTGAAAAATTCCTTTAAAAATGAGAAGTCCTTTATTTTTGCAAAATCAGGAACCTTATCAAATAATTACAATTTAAGTGGTTATTTACGTACAAAAAAAGGAGAGATTTTGATTTTTAGTTATATGAACAACCATTACCTAGATGGTTCTTCTGATAGAAAAAAAGAAATGGAAAAAGTTTTGTTAACCTTGTATAACTCCTACTAATTTAGAAAAGTTATTGCATAGCTTTTTCAAGGTAAGAAATAATATTTTCTATTTTATCCTGATAATCAAACCAGACAATTGCAGTATCTTTTTTAAACCAAGTACCTTGTCTTTTTGCAAATCGACGTGTATTTTTTTTAATTTCTGAAATTGCAAAATCTAAAGTAAAATCCTGATCAAAATAAGAAAACAACTCCCTGTAACCAACAGTTTGTAAGGCATTTAAGTCTTTGTGTTTGTGTAGATTTTGAGCTTCTTCCAACAACCCGCTTTGCATCATGATATCTACTCTTTGATTAATTCTATCGTAAACAATTTCTCTCGGAGCTGTCAACCCGATTTTTATCACTTTGAATTTTCGGGTATTTTTTTTTGAATTCAAAAATGACGAATAAGGTTTGTTTGTGCCGATGCAAACTTCTAAAGCACGAATTATACGTTGTGGATTGTCGAGTTCAATTTTTTGAAAAGTTTCAAAATCTAATTCTTTCAGTTGTTCCTGTAAAAATAAAATTCCCTTTTCTTGTAAATCCGATTTTAATTGCAATCGAATATTTGGATCTATAGCAGGAAAATCATCCAAGCCATGGAGAACAGCATTAACATACAAACCACTTCCGCCAACCATAACAACGATTTTGTTTTTTTTAAATAATACCTCTAATTTTTGAATAGCGTCCTGCTCAAAATCACCAACATTATAATCTTCAAAAATCGAACGATTTTGAATAAAATAGTGTGGTACTTCTGTAAGTTCGAAATCGGTAGGTACTGCTGTGCCAATACTCATTTCTTTGTAAAACTGACGAGAATCGCTAGAAATTATAGCCGATTGAAAATGTTTGGCCAAAGCAATACTCAAACTGGTTTTTCCGATAGCAGTCGGACCAACAATGCTGATTACATAGTTTGTTTTCATTACCGTAAAAGTAAAATTTATCTTTAGAATATATAGTTATAAATCAAATTTTCCTTATTCTGTTTAAGTAAAAATTACTTATTCTTGTATAAGTTGTGTTCAAATTCAAACACAAATAGTTATGTCATTACTTAGGAAAGCACAAAACCTTTCATTATAGATTATGACGTTTTTGATTTTTCAGTTTTGGAATCTGTTGTGGGTGAGTTCTCCTATGAAAAAATGTGAAACACCCGTATCCGTTTTTACCTCGAGAATTAACGGAATGCAGCCTAAGACATAAACCTCACGATGGATCAATCAATGCTCTACAATTATCTTTAACAACGAATGATCTAATTAAAATCCAAGTTTTTATGTAAATAGTGCAGCTCTAAAATCAGGTCAAGTTTGTGTATATCTAGTATGTAATTTAAATGGAAATGGAAGTAGTGCTCGGTTAGTTGCTAGCGCAATTAAGTGGTGCTATTATTTGAAAGAAAAACCATGAAATATGAAAACGAGGAATAGATTTATTTCCAAAATTGCGAAAGGTAAATATTTTTTTCAAAGGTTGGTGACAATAAGCTTCTCTTACTTATAACTTTTCACCGCAACTATCACAATAAGTAGCATCATCGCGATGCGTATTATTATGGCAATGAGAACAAACCCTAGTATTTAATGCAACTGGTTGTTTATTTTGACGGGAATATTCAACGGTTACAATTCCCGTTGGAATAGCGATTACTCCATAGCCTAAAATCATTACAAAACTAGCAACTATCTGTCCGAGTGCGGTTTGTGGCGCAATATCCCCAAAACCAACTGTAGTTAGAGTAACAATTGCCCAATAAACACTGCGTGGAATACTTGTAAAACCATGCACTTCACCTTCGATTAAATACATCACGGTACCAACAATAACACACATAATAAAAACTGCCGAAATAAAAACTAAAATTTTATATCGACTTGCTTTTAGTGCTTTTCCTAAATTATTTGCCTCGCCAACAAATCGAACTAACTTTAAAACCCGAAATACCCGCATCAAGCGCAGAGCACGCAATGCTACCAGCGCATGTGTGCCGCCAAAAGCTAAGGAAAGATATTTTGGAATTGTAGAAAGTAAATCAATAACACCATAAAAGCTAAAAATATATTGTTTAGGCTTTTTTACACTAATAATTCGTGCAATATATTCGAGGGTGAAAAGAATGGTAATTATCCATTCTGAAACATTGAAAAAGACATGATATTTTAAATCTAATTCTTTAACGCTTTCGAGCATTACCAAAGCAATACTGATTAAAATCAACCATAACAATACAACATCAAATAATTTACCGGCTTTGGTATCGGCCTCATAAATGATTTCGTGTAATTTACTTTTCCAATTCTTTTTATGTGATTCGGGGTTCAAGCTTTACAGAATTTTTTCTAAAGTTATTAAACTATTCTCGGTTTTAATAATTTGATTATACAATTCTTTTAAATAAGGATATTCTTGCTGGCTGTAAACTGTTTTTTTAAGATCAATTTTGTTAAAAATAGTAATTTTATGATTGGCAATTTTAACAGTTGACGAAAATGTACCACCATTATTTGGTAACTTTAAGGAAATAGCTTTAGGTAAAGCCGTAACGCGATAATTTTCGGGTATTTCAATTTCAGCAATAAAACTCTCGTTCGTGGTAAAGCCAAAATCTACCGGATAACTACGCTGTTTTAATTGAAAAGGATTTTTTACAATTTTATTAATAAACGGACTGATATAAATATTATTACCAACAATTTCTGCTGCATTTAATTTTATATCAAATTCCTCAATGAGAGGTTTATTCAAATCATCAAGATTTTCATGGTGATATTCTAAAACTTCTAAATTTTTATTTTCATTTTGCAATGCAATTAGATACTCTTCTTTATTGGCATTTATAGTTTCTCTTTTTTGTATAGAAAAATAGCCATTATTAGTTTCTTTTAATCTTCCTTCTAAAGATGCATCTTCATTCAGTTTTACAACTAATATTTGTCTCTTATACGTCTTGATATCCGAATTAATATCATACCAATAACTACCCTTATCAAAATCAAGTACACGACCATATCCGTTCAAAGCTTTGAATGGGAGCATACCAAAGCTTAAATTTTTGTCTGATGCATCTAACAAGTAAATTTTTCCGTTTATTTTAACATGAGCAACTAAATAGTTGAAATCAGTCATAACGGGATGTAATTTTGTTGGATAACCATGATTTCTAGTGGAAATCAAAATAATTTCTGCCGGTATATCCGCAGAATGCAACGCATTAATTAAGGCAAGATTTATTTCAGAAGCGCTTCCAAATCCTTCTTTAAAGGCGTTTTTTGAATCGGTATCTCGATAAATACTTTTATCTTCCGTATTTAAACTAAAATGCTTTTGCATGAAGGTGTATATTGTTTTTCCTTTTTCTATGGGGTCGGCAATTTCGAAAATTGATGCGGGTAAATTTTTTGAATAAAAAGAAGCTTCGTTGAGTTGTTTCCCAATGCTCTCCTCATGTTTTAATTTAGAGTCGGTTTTATCCCAGGTAGTAGTATAACTTCGGCTTGTGCCATCAGTACGTCTTATTTCTGCCAATTCAAATTTTATCTTTGATAGATAATTGCTTTTTGCTGTTGAAAATTTTTCTTCTTCAACAAATGCAGGAACATCGCGCATGGCATAGGTTAATTCTTCACAATCAGCAGTAGTGCCAATTGTTAGTGAAAAGCAGTTCTTTTGTATGATAGATTCATTGATATTCAAAGGTATAACCCCATTTAAATGCCGGTTGTACACCCAATTACCTGGAATTGAAGCATGAAATTCGCTATATAATTTTGGTATATCCGACTGAAAAGCCCAGCCTGTGAAATTAAAAAAAAACTCTGAATCTAAATCATATTGATATTCTAAAACACTCCCCGGTTTTACATTTGGAAAAGTAAAAGTTACCTCTTTCCAATTATCATTAATGGTATTGGTAAATATCTTTTCATCCGATAAAAAAGAGGGTGGTTCATTATAATTATAAGTCACAGCCTTTAATTTTTTAACTTTTTCTCTATTTTGATTATCATCGTTATAAATATAAATACTTACGGTTGCATGATCTTCACCATTTTTTGTAAGAATTTTTATTTTTTTATAAACGGTATTTCTTAAAAACACGTCATTATTATTATGCGTAACAATAGTGTTGCCATGCTCATAAAGTACCACTGCGTTTGCAGAACTATCTAAAGCATAAGTGGCCATTTTTAATTCGTCTTGAGAAATTTTACTAAAGGTATAAGGAAACTGGTATTTTTGAGCTTGTACTACTATTGGAAGAGCAATAAGTAAATAGAATAATGAAATTTTCATCTATATATAATTTTCACCAACCTATTATTTTTCAATTATTTATGTCGGTTGGTATTGTTTATTAAATTAAATGCCCATAATGGACTTTCATGATAAGATTTTATACCAAATCAAACGTTAAAAAAAACAACTTGTTTTAAAATCGGATGAATTTTTCAATAGTATTATTTTGAAGATAATTGGTAATGATAAAATTTTGGTTTTTAATATTTTTAGGTGCACTTACAATCGTTCGTAAGATATCAATATTAGTAACTTGATAGCCTAAATCAGTGTAGCCATAGCCTTTATAAAGATTATTTTCAATTAAGACAATTGACTTTTCAGCAACATGTCTTCCTCGATCTATTAAAATCATATTTTCATTGCTAAACTTCTTAACAATTTTTTCATGCTGAATTTTTTTATTGAATTTCGGCTGATGCAGCAAAGCCTCCTCATGAAATTTTAAATTGGAAATCAATTCACTGCCGGTAATTTCAAAAGTTACTGAGCTCAATTCTTTTAATAAATCTTTACTTCTGCTTGAGGTTCTTAGAAAAATTTGATTTACAATTTTTTTGATATTTTTTCCTTTACCGAGATACAAGATGTCACCTTTAAAATTATGAAAATAAAAAACGCCTGTTTTTGAAGGAATATCATCTAATATCACCAATAATTTTTGCGACAAATCTCTTTTGTTACCAGTTTTAATCGAACTTTTAATAATATCTTTTTCAAAATCCTTTTGTAAGAGAAGTTCCAATAATTTTACCGTTGCCAAAGCATCTCCATTTGCTCTATGCCGATCACTCATTGGTATGCCAATGCTTCGGCATAATTTGCCCAAACTATACGATTCTAAATCCGGAATTAATTTTTTACTGAGCTCAACGGTACAAAGTGTAGGTATTTCAAAATGATATCCCAAACGTCGGAATTCGGTTCTCAATACTCGATAGTCAAAACTTGTATTGTGTGCCACCAAAACGCAATCTTGGGTAATTTCAACAATTCTTTTGGCAACTTCATAAAATTTAGGAGCACCACGAAGCATGTTATTATTTATTCCGGTAAGATTTACTACAAAGGGCTGAATTTCTTTTTCAGGATTAATTAAACTGATAAAAGAATCAATAACATCCGTTCCGTCATATTTATGAATAGCAATTTCGGTAATTCCTTCTTCATTGTATTTACCTCCCGTAGTTTCTATGTCAATTATTGCGTACAAATAAATGTATTATTTAGATTAAAATTAGGTAAAAGTACTTATTTATCAACGGTTAATCTCGTTTCTCGATTGGCAATTTCCCAAGTGGTATAAAAAACCAATTGAGCTCTTTTCGTTAATAATTCATAATTAATTTTATCGGCAGTATCCGTCGCTTTGTGGTAATCTGCATGAACACCGTTAAAATAAAAAATTATTGGAATATTATTTTTTGCGAAATTATAATGATCAGAACGATAATAAAATCGATTCGGATCTTTCTCGTCGTTATAGGTATAATCTAGTTCTAATTGCGTATATGTGGCATTAGTTGCTTCGGATAGGGCATGTAATTCACTGCTTAACTTGTCTGAACCAATGAGGTACACATAATTGGGTTTGGCTTGATGCGTATCATCAATTCGCCCAACCATATCAATATTTAAATTCACAACTGTATTTGCTAAAGGATAAATAGGGTTGGAGGTGTAAAACTTAGAGCCATATAAACCTTCTTCTTCTCCGGTAACGTTTAAAAATAAAATTGATCTTTTCGGACCGTTTCCATCATTTTTCGCTGCTTGAAAAGCTTGAGCGATTTCTAAAACTACAGAAGTACCCGAAGCATCATCATCAGCGCCATTGTAAATTTTTTCTCCTTTCTGACCTAAATGATCGTAATGTGCCGATAACACCAGAATTTCTTCCGGTTTTTCGCTTCCCTCAATAAAAGCAATTACATTTTCAGAAGTCGCATTGGATTCACCATTAAAAAACTCTTTCGGGATTTCTTGCAAATAACTGTCATACCCAACCGGAGCATCGATACCATTGTTTTTATAAAAATCTACAATGTATTTTGCTGCAATTTTCTGACCTTCTTCTCCTGTTTTTCTTCCTTGAAATTCATCAGCAGCTAAGGTGTATACTATCGACTTTAAATCTGCATTGGTAATAGTAGAGGCATAGGTCGTACTTAGATTCGCTACTGGTATTACAGCGTTTTTTTTGGCTGTACCACAAGAAAGAAAAGCAATACCAATAAAAATTATAATTAATTTTCTCATTATTTAATTTTAAAATTCAAATTTACACATATTTACTTAACTAAAAACTGACTTTTTTCCTTGTCAAAATAAATAGTATTCGAATCGAATAATTGGTTGATGTTATTATTGTCAATTAATTCTTTCGGTTTCCCGGATATAACTTCTTTTCCGGTCATAAGCCATAAAATATCTCCCATTTGAAGTGCCAGTTGAATTTCATGGGAAGAAATCAAAATTGATTTTTGCAATTTATGAGCCAAGTTTTTCAAGAGTTGAAAGGTTTCAATTTTATGTTGAATATCTAAATGAGCGGTCGGTTCATCCAATAAAATAAGATCCGTATTTTGCGCCAAAGCCCTACAAATCATAACTCTCTGCAGTTGGCCATCACTTAGTTCATCCGATCTTTTGTGCATCAAATCATGCAAATCGGTATGTTGCATGGCAAGCTCAATTTGTTCTATATCCTCTTCAGTTAAAGTTCCTAGCCAATTGGTATAAGGCTGTCTTCCGAGGGCGATTAATTCATAAACCGTTAAATTACTTGGCGGAATTCTTTCCGTTAAAACAATACTCATTTGTTTGGCCAAGTCGTTCGAAGTATAACTTTCTAAAACATGTCCTTGCAAATGTATTTCTCCAGATAATTTGGGTTGTACTTTAGTTAAAGTTCGCAATAAGGTAGATTTTCCTATGCCGTTTTTCCCCAATAAACAAACTAATTCACCACGATGTAGTTCCAAGTCTAGATTGCTCGAAATAATCGTAGTATCCTTTTTGGATTTATACCCAATACTTAGATTTTTAGTTGTTAATATGTGGTTTTGTGATTTCAATTATTAAAAATTTATTTTTCTCTTTCGTACCAATAACCAAATTACAACAGGAGCTCCAAAAAGAGAGGTTACTGCATTGATTGGTAAGGTGTATTCTGAATTGGGCAATTGTGCAATGGTATCACTAATTAACATGATTATAGCACCGAATATAGCAACTGCAGGCACCAATATTTTATGATTAGAGGTGTTGAAAATTAATTTGGTTAAATGTGGTGTAGCTAATCCAATAAAAGCAATCGGACCTGAAAAAGCGGTAATTACTCCGGTGAGCAAGCTCGTTGCAATTAAGATTAAATTTCGTGTTTTTTTAAAATTAATTCCCAAACTTTTGGCATAATTTTCTCCTAATAACAGGCTGTTTAGTGGCTTCATCGTAGGGATTACCAACATAATTCCGACAATAAAGATAAAAGTAAATATTCCAATTTCTTGCCAAGTTAAGTTGCCTAAACTACCAAAACTCCAAAACAAATATTGCTGCAAATTTTCTGCACTGCTAAAATAGGCGAGAACACTTATTGCTGCCGCTGTTATACTACCAAACATCAATCCAATAATTAAAATACTCATGGTGTTTTTTACTTGTTTTGCAATAAGCATAACAGAAAATAACACCAAAAAAGAACCTGTACTAGCAGCAATACTCAATGCGTAATAAGACGAAGACAGTGCCAAAAAACTCCCTCCAATTATAGAAGAACCCAAAATTAAAACAGCAACGCCCAAACTGGCTCCTGAGCTAATTCCTAGAACATAAGGCCCGGCTAAAGGGTTTCTAAATAGGGTCTGCATCAACAAACCGCTAATTGCAAGTCCAGAACCTACTAAAATAGCCGTTATTGCTTTCGGAATGCGGTAATCTAAAATAATATATTCCCAAGTTTCTTTGTTTCCTTCACCGCCAAAAATACTGCTAAATATGGCTTTTATCGGAATATTAACAGATCCTAAGCTAATATTTACAAGTATAATTACTACTAACAAAATTGCCATTAGTAGAAAAGAAAATCGATATGTTTTTGCTGTGTTCAGAAGATTTTATTGGTCAAATTTCTCTAAAAAGAAAGGTTCATAATCTGGTAATAATTCTGGATGCGTAATTTTAATAATATCTTGAAGCACTAAATGCGGTTGCATCGGAGCGAGTTCAAAAAATAAAACGCCACCATTTTCTCCTCTCTTTTTAGAGAAGGTATATATTTTTTTATGGTTATATGCATCAAACATGGTGTAATGAGAATTGCCTTCTTCTAGTGCACTATACGAAGTAAAATAACCTGCTCCTAACCAAAAATCAGCATTTTTTGCTTTGTCTAAAACAGATTCAAAACTCAACACCACGCTTCCTTGTCCGTTCGTATCTCCCCAAAGATAGTTTGTATTGGCATCTTTAAACAGTTGTGCTGTAAAACTTTCCCCGGCAGGGAGATTCCATTTGTCTTTGTACAAAATACCGGTCATAAGGCTCGGAACTGAATTCGCATTTTTTGCAATTTGAATTGCGCTATTATACTTTGTTTCTATATCTGTAAAAAGGCTATCTGCAACCTTATCTTTATCAAAAAGAACACCAAATAGTTTAATCCATTCTGCTCTTCCCAACGGAGTTTCTTCTAACCATTCCCCATTAAATATTACAGGTATTCCATTTTTAGAAATGAGATTGTACATTTTGGTGGTATTGCCCATAGTAAAACCAATTACGGCATCGGGTTGCAAACTCAATAAAACTTCGGTATTGAAATCTTGTTCGTTGCCAATATCTTTTACAAAACCATCTGTAATTAATTTTCTCGTTTTTGTTGAAGAAATAAAATCGGTGTTAGGAAAACCAATCAAGCTGCTTTCTTCACCAATAAACTCTAACATTGGAATATGAGTGGTAGATGTTGCAACAATTTTTGTCAAAGGAATGGCAATCGTATTTTCTATTTTTTCATCGATTATATCGGAATTGTTTTTTGGAATTAAAATAAATTCCTGCTGATTATCAGCATTTGGATAAGGTGATTTTATTATTAATTTTTTATATCCTTCAAAAACTTGAATATCAAAACCTTTAGCATATTTAATTAAACTTTTAGATACATTGTTATTATCGTATATTTTAGTTAATTTTTCTTCCTTTTTACAGGAATTGAAAGTTAAAAGAAATAAAATAAACAAGAATAGAACCCCAACTTTTTGATGGATTTTTATAGGCGAAAAGTTCTTCTTGAAAGGCATGAATTTTTTTTTAGCAAGTTTACGATTTTTAAAATAATTTTCGTCCAAAACTAAAGATACATCCTTTTTTATTTTACATTTGCACAGAATTTTGGTCAGCGAAGTGCTGATATCTTTAAATGGGAATCTTGTTAAAATCAAGAGCTGTCTCCGCAACTGTACGCTAAGCTGTTTTAATTAAAAACGGTGTTTGTTGTAAAAAATTAGAGTCACTGTATTACGAAAAAATATGGGAAGACTTACAACAAAACGCAAGCCAGGAAACCTGCCAAATTAACCTAATAAACAAAGTTTTCGGAAGAAAAGCTATTGTGAAATGAAAAAAATAGTTACACTCTTTTCCATTTTTATCGTAAACTTCTGCGTTGGGCAAGTTGATTCTATCAACCATCTCGAAGAGATTGTTTTAAAAGGTAGTTTCTCACCTGTTTTAAATAGCGGTTATCATGTTGAAGTTATCCAAGATTCCATTTTAGAGAATGAGAATCAAAGTCTGGGTAATTTATTGCAAAATCAAGCCAATTTATATTTCAAGCAAAACGGAAATGGAATGGTATCTTCCATTGCCTTAAGAGGATCGAATGCCTCACAAACTGGTGTTTATTGGAATGGGATTTCTATCAATTCTTCGTTAAACGGGCAAACCGATTTCAATACGATTTCTGCAAATAGTTTTGATGAAGTCGAAATAAGAAAGGGTGGTGGTAGTGTGCTTTTAGGTAGTGGGGCCGTTGGTGGGGCTATTAACCTAAAAGATAAAATTGTATTTCAAGATAAAAAAGAACTAAACCTTAATATCGGTATGGGTAGCTATGAAACCTATTCCATGCAAACAAAAGCATTAATCAGTAAAGAGAATTTATTTGCTAAAATAGCTTTTGGCGGTACTACTTCAGCTAATGATTATCCATATCTGGATGCGGACTTGAAAAATGAAAACGGCTCGTTTAAAAACTATAATATCAATGCTGTTTTTGGATATAAATTTGATGATAAAAATCAAATTCATGCAAACGCTTTACTATATGACAACGAAAGAAGTAACTCCAGAACGCTTACCACACTAAGCACTGCAAAATTATTAAACACCGACAGCCGTTTATTAGTAGATTGGAAAAATTTAGGAAATTATTACTCTTCCACTTTTAAATTGGCTTATTTAAAAGAAGATTTTACCTATTTTTTTGATACGAATACTGATAATTCCTCTGAAGGAAACAGCAAAAATTTTATTGCAAAAGAAGACTTTACGTATTTTTTAAATACGGATATCTTTTTAACTACAGGCTTAGAATTTAAAAACCAAACAGGGGCAGGCACAAATATTGAAAATGTCGAGCAAAATGATTTCACCGTTTATTTGTTGTTGCATCATCAACCATTTTCAAAATTGAGCTACAATGCTAGCGTCCGTAAAGGAGCTTCTTCAGCTTACCAAATTCCATTTATCTATGCGGTTGATATAAAATATAACATAGTTCAAAAGCTTGTTTTAAAGGCTAATTATGCCACCAATTATCGCTTGCCTACGTTTAATGATTTATACTGGGAACCGGGCGGTAACCCTGATTTAAAAGCAGAAAAAAGTAAGTCAGCAGAAATGGGTTTAGGTTTAACAGAAAAAGATTTCGAAATAAGCCTAACTTCTTTTTATATTCAAAGTAAAGATATGATTCAGTGGCAGCCAATACAAGCAACAATTTGGCAGCCTGTTAATATTCAAGAAGTTACAAATTACGGTATAGAGTTTTCCGCTTTTGCAGAAAAAAGGTTCGCTAAGCATATTGTTCAACTCAAAGCGCAATATGACTATACGATTTCCGATGACAAAGGTTTAAACAAACAACTGATTTATGTACCAAATCATAAGGCAAATACCATTGTTAATTACCAATTTAACGATTGGAATCTTACCTATAATCTGCAATATACAGGAGAAGTTTTTATTACGACCTCCAACTCTCAAACCTTGGACGATTATTGGTTGTCGAATTTTTCTATCTCTAAAAAAATCTTACATAATAAACTAAAAATAGCATTTTTTGTAAATAACATTTTTAACGAAAGCTATGAATCTGTTGCTTATCGTCCGATGCCAAATAGAAATTTTTTAATAAACCTAAACCTAAAATTATAATTATTATGAAAAAAATGCAAAGCTTTTTAATAGTCCTAATGACACTATTATTTTTTATCTCTTGTTCAGATGATGACAATCCAATTATCGTTCCTTTGGGTGATTTTGAAAATGGCTATTTTATAAGTAATGAAGGCCCGTTTAATAACGGAACCGGAAGCATAACCTTTGTTGGTGATGACGGTATTATTGTTCAAAATGCCTACAAATCAGTGAATAATGAAGATTTAGGTAATATTGTGCAATCTATGGCTCTTGCGAATGAAAACGCCTATATCGTTGTAAATAATTCCAATAAAATTGTGGTTGCGAATCGGTTTACCTTGGAAAAAATAACAGAAATTAAAGGAGAAGATATCAATAATCCTAGATATTTTGTGGCACAGGGCACTACAGGTTATTTGAGTAATTGGGGTGATCCTTTTGATACTACGGATGATTTTATTGCTATAATCGATTTAAATTCCAATACTGTAACACAAACTATTGCTGTTGGTGAAGGTCCTGAGGAAATGCTTTTAGAAAATTCAAAATTATATGTGAATTTGCAAGGTGGTTATGGCCAGAATAATCAAGTAGTTATCATAAATACTATCTCGAATACCATAGAAACTTCAATAACTGTCGGTGATGTTCCAAATTCTATCCAGTCTGATGGTACCGGCAACCTTTGGGTTTTATGTGGTGGTAAACCTGATTGGACAGGTGATGAAACATTAGGACAACTTTTTAAGATTACTACTAGTTCAAATGCAATTTTCTCTATTTCATTTAATGTAAGCGAACACCCAAACCTTTTGGTTTTAGAAGGTGGTAATTTATTTTATAACCTTAATGGAAAAGTATTTAAAATGGATTCAAAAGCGACTTCCTTGCCAGTACAAGCAATCACTGGATGGGATGGATTTTACTATGCGATGAAAGGTCATAACGGAAAGGTTTATGCTACGGATGCCGGTGATTATTCGAGTGAAGGAACGCTAAAAGTTTTTGATAGCACATCAGAAGTTCTATTGGAAACAAATACAACCGGTATTATACCTGGTGATTTAGTATTTCAATAGTTTCTAGATACTTTTTATTCTATATATTTGTGGTCTAACTAACAAAATATGTAAAGATCAAATTATGAAAAAAATTATTTTAGTTTTGGCGATTGGCCTGTTTTATTGGAATGTTTCTGCACAAGAGCTTGGAATTCGATTTGGTGAATTTGCAGGAAATAATGTTGCCGTAGATGGTGTTTTTGCTTGGAAATCAAGCAGAGTGCATGCCGATGTGACTTTTGGTGATGGTGTTGGAATTGATGCCCTATATGACTTTATCGTGAAACCTTTTGACGGTGCAAATAACTTGTATTATTACATTGGTGCAGGTTTTACTACCTATTTTGGAGATGATTTTCAACTAGGTGCAGTTGCAGAAGCTGGTTTGGAATACCGTTTTCCAACAGTTCCAATTGCTTTAGGACTTGATTACAGACCTTCTTTTATTATTGTGGAAGAAACTGATTTCGATTTTGGAGGTTTTGGTTTTAATGTCAGATATATTTTTAACTAAAAATTTAAACAGGAAAGAGCTAACTCTTTCCTGTTTTTTACAACTTCTTTTTTTATCAAGTTTCTTTTTAACTTCTATTTTCCTGATTTCTTCTTTTCAAAGTAGTTAAACTTGTATTTAATTCGAAACCTAGCAACAAAATAATCGAGTTGAGCCAGATAAAAAGCATGATCACTAAAACGGTACCTATCGAACCATATAGTTGATTGTATTGTGCGAATTTTTCAATATAAATTTTAAAAATCTTAAAATTAACGATAAACAAAAGGGCAGTAAAGATCGTGCCTGGAGAGAAAAAAGTCAATTGTTTTCCTTCCCGAGTACCAAAGTAATACAATAAAGAAATGTCAATGAATATCATCAAGAACAAAATGATTATCTGAATGATACCTATCCAAAATGCCGCATCTAATTGTACCCCATTTTCCGTAATAGAATTGACTAAGAACTCCAAGAAAATAATCAAACCTACCGTAAAGATTAACAAAAAAGCTAAAACCATTGAGATAATCAACGAGACGATATACTGTCGTACTACCGTTCTTGTTTCAATATCGTGAAACGTATATTCGAATCCGGCTAAAATTGCGTTTACACCATTCGTCATTAAAAAGATCGATAAAATAAAACCGAAAGAAAGTAATTCACCATATTTATTATTGGCAATATCTTTTAAAACATAAGAAACTGCTTCAGAAGCCTCTTGAGAAGGCATTGCCTTAAAAATAAAGCTCATAAAGTTATCTTGAAAACCATCTATGGGAACGTAGGGTATAAGGGTTAGCATAAAAAGGGCAAACGGAAATAGGGCAATAAAAAAACTAAAAGCGATACTACTTGCTCGTGCGGTTAATGCACCTTTTATAATACCCGTAATATACATTTCGAGTAAATCGAAAAGAGTCATGCCCTCTAAGCCCGGTATTTTAATTTTTTGGAAGAGCTTTACAAACCATTTTACAATAGGGATTTTTGACAATTTTTCTTCCGTACTTTTCATAAAAAAATTAATCTAGTTTGGCATCAAAATGCGCAGTCCATTTATCTTGAACCTTTAAAACTTGCTCAATTACATCTCTAACACATCCTTGTCCGCCTTTTTTTTGTGAAATATAATTTGAAATATGTTGAATTTCCGCTACAGCATCTTTCGGACAAGTAGGTAAACCAACCACTTGCATTACAGGATAATCAGGTATATCATCACCCATATATAATACATTTTCTAGAGAAATATTGTAGAGCTCGGTATATTCTTTTAATTGATCCATTTTGTGATGTGTACCTAAAAAGATATCCGTTACGCCTAATCCGCGCAATCGGGCACGTACACCTTCATTTGACCCTCCTGAAATAACACAAACATTATAACCCAAATCGATGGCAGTTTTTATGGCATAACCATCTTTGACACTCATTTGTCGAATTAATTCACCATTTGTAAAAACAGTTACAGTTCCATCTGTTAGAACGCCATCAACATCAAATATAAAAGTGGTGATCTGTGGCATTATTTCTTTATAGCTTTTATCCATTATTGCAATTGTTTGGGTTGATTTTATTGATTAAATGTTTTGGTAATTGAATCGGATACTAATTTATAAATTTCCTTTTGTTCTCCTTTTAATTGTTGCAAATGATTTTCAATAACGATTTGATCATTTCTTTTTGCCGGTCCGGTTTGGGCGTCCAGCGGACTCATTGTTTCCAGTTTTTTGGTGGTTTCAAAGATAATTGGTTTTAATATTTCAAACGAAAAATCATGCTCATCACAAATATCTTTTGCAATTTTAAACATATAGTTTGAAAAATTATTTGCAAAAACCGCTGCAACATGTAATTTGTTACGTTGTTGTGAATCAATAGAGTAGGTTTTTTTACTTAAAGTTTTTGCTAAGCTTTCTAAGAGTGTAAAATCTTCCCTTTTTTGAGTTTCTAAAGCAAATGGTACCTCATTAAAATCGAGAATCTGATCTTTAGAGAAGGACTGTAATGGGTAAAAAACACCCTTATTAGCAACGCACAATAAGGCGTTCATGGGTATGCTTCCGGAAGTATGCACTACCAATCCTTTTTTAAAACGCAACTGTTTTGAAAATTCTGAAATGGCACTGTCGGAAATTGCAAGTATATAAATATCGGCTTCTTTGAGTTCATGGATGCTTTTCGTTACCGGAATTGTATCCGAAAAATAAGCAGCATTGGAATTTTTACGGCTGTATCGCTGTACCAAATTCACTTGCTTTGATTTGGTAAAAGTATTTGCAAGCTGTACCGCAAGATTTCCAGATCCGATTAGCACCACGTTTATCATACAACGAAGATACGTAAAGATGTAAGCATAAAAAAAGGAGATGACTAAATTTCATCTCCTTTTTTAACTAAAAAACAAGGTATATATTATGATTTTTTTATTGCAGCTTGTGCTGAAGCTATACGAGCAATTGGCACTCTGTAAGGCGAGCAACTAACATAGTTCATTCCAACATTGTAGCAGAATTCTACAGAACTTGGTTCACCACCATGTTCTCCACAAATACCAACCTTTAAGTTTGGCTTCGTCATTCTACCTCTTTCAGTTCCCATTTTTACTAATTGACCAACACCTTCTTGATCTAATACTTCAAAAGGATCAACTTTTAAAATTCCTTTTTCTAGATAAATTGGTAAGAATTTACCAGCATCATCACGTGAATATCCAAATGCCATTTGGGTTAAGTCATTTGTTCCAAAAGAGAAGAATTCGGCTTTAGTAGCTATTTTATCTGCCATTAAAGCAGCTCTTGGAATTTCAATCATAGTACCTACTAAATAATCGATAGTATCATTTCTTTCTTCAAAAACTTTTTGTGCTGTTGCTCTAATAATAGCTTCCTGACTTTCAAACTCAGCTAAAGTACCAATTAATGGAACCATTATTTCTGGTTTGGCTTCAATTCCTCTTTCTTTTAAGTTCAAGGCAGCTTCAATAATAGCTCTTGCTTGCATTTCGGTAATTTCAGGATAGGTAATTCCTAATCTACAACCTCTATGTCCTAACATTGGATTAAATTCTTCTAACTCAGCAATTTTACTTTTTACAGCTTCTAAAGAGATATGCATTTCTTCAGCTAAATCTTTTTGAGTAGCTAAAACATGGGGTACAAACTCATGTAAAGGTGGATCTAATAGACGAACCGTAACCGGTAAACCAGCCATTGCTTCAAAAATACCTTCAAAATCTTCTCGTTGCATTGGTAACAATTGATCTAATGCTTCTTTTCTACCTTTTACCGTATCCGATAAAATCATTTCACGCATCGCTTTGATACGATCCACTTCGAAAAACATATGCTCCGTTCTTGTTAGACCAATACCTTGTGCGCCAAATTTCACCGCTACTTTTGCATCTTTTGGAGAATCAGCATTTGTTCTCACCTTCATTGTTGCGTATTTGTCTGATAATTCCATTATTTCAGCAAACTCACCACTTAATTCAGGTTCAATCGTTGCAACTTTTCCTTCAATGATATTTCCGGTAGAACCGTTTAAAGAGATCCAATCTCCTTCATGATATTCATGACCATCAACTGTTAATGTTCTATTTTTATAATTTATTTTTAGTGCACCTGCTCCCGAAACACAACATTTACCCATACCACGAGCAACAACTGCTGCGTGAGAAGTCATACCACCACGAGCGGTTAAAATTCCTTTGGCAATATTCATTCCTTCTAAATCTTCCGGAGAAGTTTCTATACGAACTAAAATACTGCTTTTATATTTTGCAGCTTCATCAGCAAAAAATACAATTTGACCGGTAGCAGCACCAGGTGATGCTGGCAATCCTTGCGCTATTACATGCGCTTTTTTTAATGCTTTAGGATCAAAAACAGGGTGTAATAATTCGTCTAATTTATTTGGTTCTATGCGAAGTAAAGCTTCTTTTTCATCAATAGAACCTTCTTTTAGTTTATCCATGGCAATTTTTACCATTGCAGAACCGGTACGTTTACCATTTCTTGTTTGTAAAATCCAAAGTTTACCATCTTGCATGGTGAACTCCATATCTTGCATATCTTTATAATGATTTTCTAATTTTTGTTGGTAATCGTTTAACTCGTTATAAATAGAAGGCATTAATTCTTCTAAAGAAGGATAATTTGCTAATCTATCGTCTTCTTCAACTTTAGCTAATTGAGCCCAACGTAAAGAACCAATTTTAGTTATTTGTTGCGGAGTTCTTGTTCCGGCAACGACATCTTCACCTTGCGCGTTGATTAAATATTCTCCATTAAATAGATTTTCTCCAGTTCCAGCATCTCTAGTAAAACAAACACCTGTACCTGAATTATCACCCATATTTCCATAAACCATTGCTTGAACGTTTACAGCAGTTCCCCAATCTGATGGGTAACCGTGCATATTTCGATAATAAACAGCTCTGTCTCCGTTCCAACTATTGAAAACTGCTACCACAGCTCCCCAAAGTTGATCCCAAGGATTAGTTGGAAAATCATGACCTGTACGTTTTTTTACAGCATCTTTAAAATCGTAAACTAAATCTTTTAAATCCTGAATGGAAAATTCGGTATCTAATTCGATACCTCTTTTATGTTTCAAGGCTTCCATTATTTCTTCAAAAGGATCGATATCTTCTTTAGATTCAGGTTTCATACCTAAAACAACATCACCATACATTTGAATAAAACGACGATACGAGTCCCAAGCAAAACGGGCATTACCTGATCTTTTTGCCAAACCTTCTACAACATCATCATTTAAACCAAGGTTAAGAACTGTATCCATCATACCTGGCATAGAAACACGTGCACCTGATCGAACAGAAACCAATAATGGGTTTTCTTTATCTCCAAAGCCGGCACTCATGATTTTTTCTACGTTACTAATCGCTTTTTCTACTTCTGGTTTGATCATGTTTACTACTTTATCTTGACCAAGCTCATTATATTCGGTACAAACTTCTGTAGTGATTGTAAATCCCGGAGGAACCGGAATTCCAATTAAACTCATTTCCGCCAAATTGGCACCTTTACCTCCTAAAAGGTTTTTCATTTTACTATTGCCATCTGCGGCTTTATCTCCGAATTTATAAACTCTAGTTTTGACTTCTTGTAGCGTACCCATTTATTTTTTGTTTTAAGTTATTTTTATTAAGGTTTACAAATTTAAGGAAGGTCACCTTTTTGAATTATGATATTTATCAGTATATCAAATTAATATTCAGACAGTAACAGATGTTACATTGTGATTTTAGAAGCAAAAATAGAAGTTAAAAGAAAGAGGTTAGAAGTGTTCAATGTTGTGGGTTTTACCAAGTCATTGCGAGGAGTGACAAAGAACGACGTGGCAATCTATTGCACTATACTGCAAATAGATTTTTTGCAAAGCATCTACCGATTGCCACATCTCGCAAAAGCGTGATACGCAATGACGTTAAATTATATTTGCTGTTCTAAAAACTTCTCCTAATGACAATTCTGTTCATTTTTTCCTTGATGAAAAAACTTTGTCATTCCCGTGAAGCTTGTGACCAGCTTGACTGGTTAACGGGAACAAAAAAATCAAGTCTGTCTCCTAGGAAATTGCTACGCATCGGTCGTCCGTCGCACCTTTCACGTTCTAGTAAGCTACAAAACCCATTCGGTGCTGGTCTCTCTATTTCTTGGATTCAGCCATTTTTCTCACCTATTCAAACCAACTGTCATTCCCGTGAAGCTTGTGACCAGCTTGACTGGTTAACGGGAATCTTTTGATTGTAACTCCAAACAAACTTCCATAAACTTCAACCGATTGCCACATCACACAAAAGCGTGATTCGCAATGACGTTCAACGGATTGGTTTATACTCTTCGAAACTCTTTGCTATAACAATGAAATTTAGACTGTCTTGTCCTGAAATATGGCTACAGGTTAAAATTGAATTAAGCTGATAATTTATATACCATATTTGGTGTTTTATAATCTAAAGATAA